>OLFW01000206.1_pt1 | contig 57588 bp, 45 predicted proteins | sample 1605351 | NCBI WGS metagenome assembly OLFW01 (sample SAMEA3888918, study PRJEB22519) | human gut metagenome | biome: human gut; feature: human-associated habitat; material: faeces | place: Denmark | collected 2010 | reverse complement strand
GACCACCATATCATATATGTTACTAAAACTCTAGTATTTTAAGAAAGTGAGGTGAAGCGGGCATTTCTCCCCGACCTAAGAGGTCGGAGTATCCTGCCCGCATTTAGAATGAATCAAGAAGCAGCCATGATTTGTGACGACAAAGTGTTAGCAAAGTCTCACGCTTCGCGAGTACGGAAATTCATTTATTTTACGGCCGGGATGGCAGGTTTGTTGTTCGGCCTCGACCAAGGTGTCATCGCCGGTGCCCTGCCTTTTATTACGGCTGAATGGGGGCTCAACAGCGCCGCTCAGGAACGGGTCGTCAGCTGTATGATGGTAGGTGCTGCCATTGGTGCCTTATGTGCCGCTTTTATGACGGCCCGCATCGGCAGAAAGCGCAGTCTCCTTACCGGTGCCGCCCTGTTTATCGTCGGTTCCGTCGGATCCGGCCTGGCCGTCAACGTCGACATGCTCATCGGTTTTCGTTTGATTTTGGGCCTTTCGGTTGGTATTGCTTCCTACACGGCGCCGCTCTATTTGGCAGAAATGGCCGATAAAGACTCCCGCGGTCAGGTCATTTCAGGCTATCAGTTTATGGTTACCGTCGGGATTCTGTCGGCCTTCCTGTCCAATACCTATTTCAGTTACAGTGGTTCTTGGCGGATGATGCTGACCGTCATTGCCATTCCGGCCGTCGTCTTGATTCTAACCGTATTCGTACTGCCGGAAAGTCCTCGCTGGCTGGCTGCCAAGGGCCGTTTTTCGGAAGCGGAAAAAGTTTTGCAGACCCTCCATGCCGATGTTTCCTTAGCAAAATCTGAATTAAATGATATTAAAGATACGCTGAAAGTAAAACAAGCCGGCTGGTCCTTGTTGAAATCGAATAAAAACGTGCGTCGTGCCGTATTCCTCGGCGTCCTGTTACAGGCCATGCAGCAGTTTACCGGTTTTAATGTCATCATGTATTATTCGCCGAAAATCCTCAGCCTTGGCGGCTTTTCCAGTACGGAAGATCAGATGATCGGCACGGTCATCAACGGGATTGTCTTCGTCCTGGCAACCCTCATTGCTGTCTATACCGTCGATAAGTCCGGACGTAAGCCGGCGTTAAAAGTCGGTTTTGCCGTCATGGCAGCCGCCATGGTTGTCATGGGGCTTTGCATGGCTGTCATTGAAGGCGGGAATCCCGCTCCCTGGGTCTGCTACTTATCGGCCATTATGACCATGATCTTCATCGCCGGCTTTGCTATGAGTGCCGGTCCGATTGTTTGGGTCCTTTGCTCGGAAATCCAGCCTTTGAAGATGCGTGAATTCGGCGTTGCCTGCTCGACCATGACCAATTGGATCACCTGTGCTGTCGTCGGTGCTACCTTCCTCAGCCTTATCGATGCCCTCGGTTCTTCTATGACTTTCTGGATGTACGCCGGTTTGAATGCCGTATTCATCGCCCTGACCTTTGCCTTTGTTCCGGAAACGAAGAATGTTTCTCTGGAACAGATTGAAAAGAACTTGATGTCCGGCATGAAGTTGAAAAATATTGGGGTTCACGGAGGTAATCAGTAATGAAACAAGTAACGGATAAAGAATTTGCCGTCTACGGACGGGTCCTCGACGTTGATGTCAAAGAATTTGTGGACGTAATGAAAGAAGTTCCCGTTGTGTCGGAAGGGACGATGTATGAACCATCTGTCGGGGCATTTGAAGAACTGCCCTTGGCGAAAACACTGGAAGAGGAATCCTTCGGCTTCCTTCCCATTGAATTTGGCCATTGCAGCGGCTATAATAATAAGCTCAATGCCTTAGAATATCATCGGTCTTCTGAAATCGACATCGCTGCGACCGACCTCATCTTATTAGTCGGCCGACAGCAGGATATCGATCTATCCTCCTATACATACGATACGGCACAGGTCGAAGCCTTCTTCGTTCCGGCAGGGACGGCCGTTGAGCTCTATGCGACGACCCTTCACTTTGCGCCGTGCAGCGTAGACGGTAAAGAATTTCGCTGCGGCGTCGTCCTTCCCAAGGGAACTAACGAACCCTTGCCGGAAAAGGGCGACGGTCACGGCGAAAATGCCTTGCTCTTTGCCATCAATAAGTGGCTCATCGCTCACGAAGAGAGCGGACTGCAAAAGGATGAGGCCTGGATTGGGCTGGTTGGAGAGAATATACAGATTTAAAAGATGAGGAACTATTTATAAAGTGCGAACTTTATCGATAGTTCCTTTTATCATGCTGCAATGTTTGGTACAATAGAGGGGATCCGTTAACCTTGAATATGGGGATAAGTGAGGGAGAAGAATGGTAACGATTAAAAAAATTGCCGAACTTTGCGGTGTTTCACGAGGGACCGTAGACCGGGTCCTCAATGGCCGGGGCCGCGTCAAGCCGGAAACGGCCGAAGCCGTCATGAATATGGTAAAGCAATTAGGATATAAACCGAATCCGGCCGGCAAGGCCTTGGCTGCCAGACGGCACCGTCCTATTGTCGGCGTCATTTTGAATTCAGAAGGCAATGCTTTCTTCGATGAGATCATCCGCGGCATCGAGACGGCAGAAAGCCGCTATCAGATTTACGGCATCCAATTGACGATGCGCTTGATGAAAGGCTATGACGTAGAGGCCCAACTGAAGCTTATTGCTGAGCTGGAAGCGATTCCTGTCAGCGGTCTCATCATCAGTCCGATTAACGATAAACGGATTGCCGATGCCGTCAATGCTTTAGTCGATAAAGGCGTCTTCGTCGTCACCGTCAATAATGATGTACAAGGCTGCCGCCGCCAGTGCTACGTCGGCAGTGACTATGCTAATGGAGGTGAAACGGCCTGTGCCCTGCTTCAGCTCCTGAGAGGTCAGACGGCTAACATAGGCGTCGTTACTGGTTCTCGTCAGGCCTGGGGCCATGAACTTCGCCTCGAGGGCTTCCGGCGGCGTATGGAGTCAGTGCCGGGCTTTTCCGTCCTCTCGACAGCCGTTAACAAGGACGATGAAATCATCTCTTATGAAGAGACGAAGAAGATGCTCGAAGAAAATCCGGACATCGATTCCTTGTTCATCGTTGCCGGCGGCGTGTATGGTGCCTGCCGGGCCGTCGTCAGCCTGAAAAAAGAAAAAGACCTGACCATCGTCGCCTTCGACAGTACGCCGACGACAGTGGACATGATGAAACAGGGCGTCTTAAAGACGATCATCTATCAGCACCCGTACCAACAAGGCTACCGGGCCATGGATTTGGCCTTCCAGTATCTGGTCAATGATCAAAAACCGGAACGGGAGCGCTATATCCTGAAGAATGAAATAAAGCTCCTGGAAAATTTATAAGGTAAGCGTAACCGATGAAAAAAGGCTCTTTCCTATCGTGACCGTGTATACTGTCATGATAGGGAAGGGCCTTTTGAATGGGGAAGATTTTTAGTTCGAGCTGTAGTATAAGTTATGGCCGCAGCAATGGCATATAGTGGCTTCTGGTCGACTAAGTTCACCACAGTAGGGACATATATGATACCCTTTTCTAAGCTTTACGGTATCATTGGCGCTGATACATAAGCTGTGAATGAAGGATATTAGCCAAAAAAGAACGGCGTATATATACCATTTAAAATAATTTCTTCCTTTTGAATAGGCGATGTTAGCTGGAATAAATGCCAATAGTCCTGGTAGCCAATACCAATCTCCAGATGCCATTGATACGTTTTGGGATAATGAGATAGACACAACTATGATGCTGACAAAAGCAAGGAGATTGTTTCTAATATAATGTGTTTTTACTAAAGCGTTCAAAATTACCACCTCTTGTTTTAATTATACATATAGTATACAACTAATCGTTACATATATCTATTCCGAGTATCATAAAGAGAAGTGAATCACTTATTTTTTCGGTGATAGAGACCTAATATACACCGGTGACTCTTCTATGGCGATAAAGCTTTATGACATGTTCAGTAAATTTGAACTTGACAAGCGCTTTTGAATCGGTTAAAATTAAAAGGTCGACGGGACGTGGCGCAGCTTGGTAGCGCGCTTCCTTGGGGTGGAAGAGGTCGCGAGTTCAAATCTCGCCGTTCCGACCAAGACATGACCATTCTTTGAATCATGTAATTATGATTCAAAGAATGGTTCTTTTTTTATAGTAAAACCTTGCGGAACTCGATTATGAATAATTTTCCGTAAGGCGCGATATGGATTTCTTTTGAAGACGGGTACATGGTCTGTCTTTTTTTTTGTGTGCGTTTTTAGAGAACTGGGGAATTTTGCGAAGAACAAGGTGACTTAGGCAATGTCGGTTTTTGACAATCCATTCTTAAAATAGAATTAGAAAATGCTTTTATCTTATTTAAAACTTTCTTTATATGCGAGATGTTGATATAATATAAATACGAATAGTATAGTTACCGCCGTCGTATTGTTTTTTTGTTGTTCATTGTTAGAGGAGGTTTTTTTATCATGGGTTATATTCTCAATAAGGATCAGCAGGATCTCGTCGCCTTGGCAAGGGACTTTGCAGAAAAGAAAGTAGCTCCCTTTGTGCATGAATTGGATGAAGCCAAAGAACCGGGCCAAAAACTTTTGGATATTTACCAGGAAGCCGTTGATATCGGCTTTTGCGGCTTAGAGATTCCTGAAGAATACGGCGGCATGGGACAAGATTATTACACGGTTGCTGCTGTTTATGAAGAACTGTCTAAAGTCGACGCCGGCGTGGCTACGGCTATTGCCGCTTCGGGTCTCGGTCTCAAACCGGTTCTCCAGCACGGTAACGACGCTCAAAAGAAATTGTATGCCGAATATTTGACCGGTGAAAAGGGCAGCGGTTTCTGCGCATTCTGCCTGACTGAAGCCAACGCAGGTTCTGACGCAGCTGCCGGAACGACGGTTGCTGTAAAACAGGGCGATGAATACGTCATCAACGGTACGAAATGCTTCATCACGAACGGCGGCGTCGCTTCCGTTTACACTGTATTTGCCATTACCGATAAATCGAAAGGCGTAAAAGGGATTTCGGCCTTTATCGTTGAACGCGACCGTCCGGGCGTTTCTGTCGGTAAAGAAGAAGATAAGATGGGTATTCGCCTTTCCAATACGACGGAAGTTATTTTCCAGGACGTTCATATCCCGGCCGACCACCTCATCGGTGAAGAAGGCAAGGGCTTCGTCTATGCTATGCAGACCTTGGACCTCGCTCGTCCCATGGTAGCGTCCCTGGCTGTCGGTATTGCGCAAAGAGCTATTAATGAAGCTGTCAAATATGCGAAAGAACGCGTTACCTTTGGCAAACCAATCATCAAACATGAAGTTATTGCCTTTAAACTGGCTGATATGGACATGAAGACGGAAGTTGCTCGTTCGGCTATCATCAACTTCCTCAACACGTATTATGCAGAACCGAAACGGAGCTATACTCGTGAAGCGGCTATCGCTAAATGCTTTGCCGGTGACATCTCTGTAGAAGTCGCTTTAGAAGCTGTTCAGATTCTTGGCGGCTTCGGTTACAGCCGTGAATATCCGGTTGAAAAATTGGTTCGTGATGCTAAGATCATGCAGATTTATGAAGGCACCAACGAAGTTCAGCGCATGGTCATCGCCGGTTTCGTAGCGGCTCAAAAATAAGATTCTTTTATAAGAAAAGACTGTTGTACTTGGCCCCGGCTCTCATTTGTGCCGGGGCCATCGTTCAAAATACCGGTGTACGACAGTCTTTTTGTGTTCGAAACGGTGTTTTTGAGGAGCTGTAAGACAGTGTGTTTTTAGGGGAAGCACTGAGTTTGTGAAGGGGTGTAAAATCGATGTAAAGCAAGGCTGACGGCGTTGAGAAAGTTTGTTTACAGGAATATAATTAATTATATGAATAAAAATCATGAAAATGGGGTGAATTGAAGTGGAACAAGACATATATCCATCAGCGAAAGAACTTTATGGCGTTCTTTGCAGGTTACGGAAGGATGTCCTGTCGCGGGGCGATTCTTTATATCGGCAGTGGAAACCATTGATTCAGCGGAGACACTTTACCTATAGTGCCTGGAATTTGGCCTTTTATCTGGCTCTTCGCTGTCATGATTTGCGAAAGATACAGCGCTCGCTCCTTCCCTTTGGTCTGTCGTCTCTCGGACGCGGCGAAGCCAGGGCTATTACCAATCTCGATGCCGTTATGGCTTCCTTGGGGCGTATCTGTCAGGAACCGGAACAGAATCTCGTTCCCTATCCGCAGCAGCGGCGATTTTTCTATGGTGATGGCCTCTTAGCGTACAATACGGGCCGGATTTTTGGTACGGCCAAGACGGGGACGCGCATCATGGTAACGCTGCCGACAGAGGCCGCTGAAGACAACGGAATCCTCATCCGCGACTTAGTGGCAGCCGGCATGGACTGTGCTCGTATCAATTGCGCTCACGACTCGCAGGAACTTTGGGGGACGATGATTTCCTATATCCGGAGGGCTGAACAGGAAACGGGGAACCATTGTAAGGTCTACATGGATCTGGCCGGACCGAAGGTTCGCATCGAATCGGTTCTGCTGCGCTATGGGGAAGCGAGAGTCATGCCCGGTGAGCAAATCTTTTTGGTATCGGGACCGATTTCCGTCTATCCTGACGATTATAAGGGAAATATCGTCATTTCGTGCAGCATCCCCGAAGCCTTTGAACACATGGAAGCCGGACAACCGGTTCTCATTGATGACGGGAAAATTCGGGCTATCGTTGAAAAAATGACGCCGGAAGGGGCCTATTTGACCATTACCTATACCAAGCCCTTAGGCGGAAAGATAAAGAATGAAAAGAGCCTGAATTTCCCCCAGACGCCGATGAACTTGTCGCCCCTTACGGAAAAAGACAAAGAAGATTTGGACTTTGTCGTACAGTATGCCGATGCCATCGGCTACTCCTTCGTTAAATCAGCGGCTGACGTGTCCCTCCTGCAGGGGGAACTTCAAAAGCGCTGCGGTAAGGCTTACCGCCAAATTGCCCTGGTAGCCAAAATCGAAAATCAAGAGGCCGTCGACAACCTGCCGGAAATCATCGTTCAGGCCGCATCTAAGCAGCCCCTCGGCATCATGATTGCCCGCGGTGACCTGGCCGTTGAAGTCGGCTATCGGCGCCTGGCAGAACTTCAGGAAGAAATCATGTGGATCTGTGAAGCTGCCCACGTGCCGGTCATCTGGGCGACCCAAGTCCTTGAAAACCTGGTCAAAAAGGGCCTCCCGTCGCGAGCTGAAATCACCGACGCCGCCATGGGCGAACGGGCAGAATGCGTCATGCTCAATAAAGGGCCGTACATCGTAGAAGCCGTCACAGCCTTGACTAACATCCTATTGCGGATGGAACAGCATCAGCATAAGAAAACATCCCAGCTCCGGGCCCTGCACATCGCCCAACATATGTTTGAGAACGGGAAACTATAAAGTGGCAATAAAAAATCAGAGAGGGAATGAATGACCATTCCCTCTCTGATTTTTTGTTTAGTCATTATTCTTTAGGCTATGTTCATTGGCGTTAACTATTCCATCCTAAGCCAATCCTCGTGACAACACCATTTTTTATACGAAAAACCATGTCGAGGCCATTGCCCGGTTTGTACCAAAGTTCCGGATGATTCGGGGAAAAGCGGATATCCGGCTGGCCGTAGGCCTTGATGACATCGGCACGAGTTGATCCGACGTGGATTCCTGCGGGAGTGGCAAAGCCATTATTGGCCGTGATGTTAATCATGACTATTTTAAAGGGACCGCTTGGGGAGTCACTGTGAGCATAGAGATAGACAGAATCGCCGTAATGCATTTTTTGATCATATACCTGGATGCCGGCTGCATAGCTGACCTCTTCTTTTATGGGGTCGCCGTAAATTTGAACCATATCTTGTACCGGCATACCCGGATAGATGCCGCCTAAAACGGCTTCATTCAAGGGGACTTTTGCCATGGCGATACTACTGGCACAGACGAGTATTACCAAGACGGAGAAAAGCTTCTTTTTCATTTGATAATGCACCCTCCCTTCTTTGACAGGTGGATCAAATACTCGTTTATTTAGCGTCTAAGGCCTTTGCATCTCGGGGCTTACTTTTTTAGCCGCGGTCATCATGATTGAGCGGGGATATTTTTTGTGTTCTGTATAGCTCGTTCTTTTAATATGGGATAGGCATGGCGAATCGAGGTGTATATATTAGTTATTTTATGCCATTCCCCTTTTTGGTACCTATTTTGAAAATCGGATGTAACATATAAATGAGCGCTTTGCTTATACTCTTTAAAATAGACGGTGTTCTTAGAACGCATGGGATATTCTGCGGACTTATCGTAGGTAACGAAATAGTCCAGCGCGGCAATGATGATATATTCCGGCGTGTCTTTTACTACGACAGCCGAGGACAAATCCACTGCCGATCCGTGGTGGGTACCAGTATCCCAGATTAAATAATTCTGTGCATCGTCAAAATACATTGGCTTTGCCGATACGTCTTGGAGCGGAAAGGCAAGGGCAAACAAAAAGACAAACGCGCATAGTCCCTGAAGTATTCTTCTCATCACGACACCTCCTGAAAATCCACTTCCCATAGTGTATTCGATTTCTTTCTCGTACCAGACTTATATTCTCATTATACACTAAAAAATATAATTTTGTTAAAATTATATGAATTTATTTCAAGGGGGCCTTACGAGATGATTTAGCAGAAATACGGACCAAATTATTTTACTTCCACTTGTATCGTAGTATCGTAACCATAAAGCATTCCTGCTAGGGAGATTTAACGGGCCAAGAATTTGGTTCAGACAATATGGGTGTGAGGCGCAAATAGGACGATGTATATTTCCTGGGGGGAAAATAAAAATAATTCTCTTTTGTTGCAAATGCAACGGAGTCCTTTTCGTTTCTATCGTATAGTAAAGCTATAGAAAAAGACCTTTATTCTAGCGAAAGGAGATAGATTTTATGAAAGCTTTAGTTTTGTACTCCTCCGAAACGGGAAGAACGAAAAAATTAGCCGAAGTGGTCCGCGACGTTTTGCCGGCGAATACGGATTTTTTGCCTATGGAACAGGCTCCGGAACACTTCGATGACTATGATATTGTCTTTGTCGGTGTTTGGTTCCTGAATCTTAGGCTTGATGAAAAGTCCCGGTCCGTGTTACCGCGCTTGAAGGCAAAGAAGGTCGCCATCTTTGCTACTATGCACCGCGACCTTTTCTCGGACGATATCTCGAAGAATCTTCGCCAGGCCGTCGAGCTTCTGCCGAAAGGCGTCTGGGTTGCCGGTACGCACGCCGTCTATGTCGACGAAAGTATGGCAGAGCTGCCTTTGGGCGTCGATGAACGGCTCGATACGGAAAGCGTACAGAACTTCGCTGAAAATACATATAGTCGTCTCGAAAATGATCCGGCAGCTTAAAAATGCTTGACAGCAACCAACGGTTGATGCTATAATCTCTTTTGTAACCAATACATGGGGGTATAGCTCAGCTGGGAGAGCGCTTGCATGGCATGCAAGAGGTCAGGAGTTCGATCCTCCTTATCTCCACCATAACAAATGTGATAACCACGCGGTTTGTAAACCGCGTGGTTATTTTTATAATCTCCCTAATACTAAGGTATAGTCATTTGTGGGGGCATTTATAAAAAAGAACGAGTGCTGTCACTAGCGATTGAGACTTTACTCGTTCTTAGGGAATCGTATTGAACTTCTCAAGGGGGAATAGGGCACATAAATTTCTTCCGGTACGTAGCGTTTTTGCAGGATAACGGGTTCTCTTCCGGTAAGGCCGAGATTATCGAGAAAAGAGGTTCATGTTATCCGTAGATATTCATGGAACAGTCGGTCGGATGAGTCTTTGTGCGGTCCTTCGGGCTTCTTTCGTTGAGGCATCGGTCTTTTCATGATATAATTATTACTTATGATGAGACTGGATTTTTATTTCTTGCAGGAGGGTAAGGTTAAGCTATATGGGCAGTATTAAGGTACAGAAGTTGGGAAAATCTTTTGGCGTGCGCACGGTTTTTCAAGACGTCAGTTTTGAAATTCGTCGCGGCGAACGTATCGGTCTGATCGGGGCTAATGGGGCCGGGAAGTCGACCCTTCTCAAGTGTCTGATTGGGGAAGAGGAGTACGATGACGGAGCCTTTATCGTATCGGAAGGGGAGTCCATCGGCTATCTGAAGCAGGATGTGACCTATGACGACGACATTACCCTGGGGCAGCTGATTACCGAGGCTTGGCAGGACGTCATGCGCCTGGAAAAGGAGCTAAAAGGCCTTGAAAAGGAGATGCAGTCCCGTCCCGACGACGAAGGGCTGATGAATCGCTATGCCCGGATGCAGGAGCGGTTTGAGTGGCTCGGCGGCTATGAATACGAATCGATGTCCCGTAAAATCGTCCGCGGCCTCGGTTTTTCCGAAGCCGACATGGATCGGCCGGTCCAGAGTTTTTCCGGCGGCCAGAAGACGCGCATCAACTTAGCCAAGGCCTTAGTGCGTCGGCCGGACTATCTCTTCCTCGACGAACCGACGAACCACCTCGATATGGATATGCTGGAATGGCTCGAAGGCTATCTCTTGTCTTATGGCGGCGGCATTCTCATCGTCTCGCATGACCGCTATTTCCTGGATCGGGTGGCCACGGGCATCTTAGAGCTGTCTCACGGCAAGGTGACCAAGTACAAGGGCAATTATTCGCGCTATGTCGAACAGCATGATCAGCAGCAAATGGCCCTCGAACGGGCGTATAAGAAGCAGCAGGAACATATTCACGAGACGGAAGAATATATCCGCAAGTACAAGGCCGGTATCAAGGCCAAACAGGCCAGGGGCCGTCAGTCTCAGCTTGATCGGTTGGAACGAATCGAATGGCAGCCTGATGAAGCGTCCCTTCGGTTTAATTTTAAGCCGGCTGAAGAATGCGGCCAAAAGGTACTGACCCTCGATAAGGTCAGCGGCGGCTTTGCCGACAGGCAGCTCTTTGACCATTTGTCGCTCCTCCTGCGCCGCGGTGAAGCGGCAGCCCTCATCGGTCCTAACGGGGCCGGAAAGACGACCCTCATTCGCATGATTATGGGCGAAAAAGAACCTACGGACGGCCATATCACGCTCGGCAGCAAGGTCCATATCGGTTACTTTGCCCAGGAGCATACGGAACTGCACGGGGCTTGGACGGTGCTTGATGAAATCATGAATGCCTTCAGTTACGGCGAAGATGAAGCCCGGTCGGCTTTAGGTCACTTCCTCTTCCGCGGCGACGACGTCTTTAAAGTCATCGACAGCCTCAGCGGCGGGGAGCAGGCTCGAGTAGCCCTGCTTAAACTCTTTTTGCAGGGGCCTAATTTCCTCATTCTTGACGAACCGACCAACCATTTGGACATTCCGACGCGAGAAGTCCTCGAACAGGCCCTCCTTGATTTTGGCGGGACCTATCTTGTCATTTCTCATGACCGATACTTCCTCGATAAAATCACCCGGCGGACCTTGGTCCTCGAACATAAACAGTTGACGGACTACGTCGGTAACTACAGTTATTATCGGGAAAAAGTCCGGGAAGCCGAGGCCTTGGCTACGGAAAACAATCCGCAGTCCCTGCCGGAGAAAGATACTGCGGCCAAGAAGCCGTCTGCCCCGGTTCAGACCGCAAAGGTACAAAAAGCGCCCGTGTACGGCCAAGCGGCGAAGCTTCAAAAGTTGGAGCTGAAGATTGCCGAACTCGAAGCGACGCTTAAGATGTATGAAGTCAAGATGAACATGCCTGAAAATCAGACTGATGCCGAGGCCATGATGAGCCTGACGGCAGCATATGAAGCGGCTCAGGCTGAGCTTGACGACGCCTACGAAAAATGGGAAACGCTAGCTGAATCTTAATCAAGCATAGAAGATATAAAAAATAAATATAATCGGTAAAAACGATGCTGCCGTAAAACGTAAAACTTTATGTAAAAATCACGTTCTTTCGTTTCAAGATTAGAAGATAAACCGGGATAATCCTAAGAAATGAAGAAAAAAGTGGCTTTACAAGTCTTTGGGATATGGTATACTATGTTCAACTTCCATGAAGAAGTGAATTTACTATAGCTTTTTGGAATACTTAAATCCAGACTGACAGAGGGGAAGCGTTTATATATGGCAGCATCATTTAATCCTGTTACACCGGAATTATTAGACGAATTACGAAATGTCCTGGGGGATAAATTCGTCAAGACTGACGAAGATTACTTGGAACGGTATCAGACCGATGAAGAAGGTAACTCTCATTATTTCCACAAACCGGAAGTCGTCGTATTCCCGGGTTCGACGGAAGAAGTGGCTGAAGTCGTTAAACTGGCCAACAAATACCTCGTTCCCATTACGCCGCGTTCGGCCGGTTCCGGCGTTGCCTGCGGCGCTATCCCCGTCTACCATGGCATCGTCGTCGAATTGGAACGGATGAATCAGATTCTGACCTTCGATGCCGACAACATGTATGCCGTCTGCCAGACCGGGGTCATTACCGGCGATTTGCAGCGCGAAGCGGCTAAACACGGCCTTCTCTATGCCGGTGACCCGTCGAGTGCCGATAGCAGCATGATTGGCGGCAACGTAGCCAACAATGCCGGAGGCAATAAAGCCGTCAAATACGGAACGACGCGCAATCAGATTTACAGCCTGAAAGTCGTTACGCCGACGGGCGACATCCTCGATGCCGGTGCCCGCTTAAAGAAATGCTCTACCGGTCTTTGCTTGGAACAGCTCTTCGCCGGTTCTGAAGGCGTTCTCGGCATCATTACGGAAGTCACGGTCAAGCTTCGCCCCATGCCGCCTTATACCTTCAATATGGTCTGCGTATTCAAGACGGATGAAGAAGCTTTTGCCCTTCCCAATAAAATCTTGAAAGCCGGCATCGATCCGACCAGTATCGAATTCATGGACAATGAAGCCCTTCGCATGACCTGCAAGTTCTTGGATATGAAAATGCCTCATGTCGATGAAGGCTGCGACTACGTCATCGTTACTGTCGAATCGTTCAGCGAAGACGATTCGGACCGTAAGATGGAACAGCTCTGTGATCTTGCTGAAGAAAATGGTTCTATCGATGAATTTGAAGCCGATAAGCGCATTTGGAAGCTGCGCAAGCAGTTTGCCGAAGCGGCCCGTGACGTCGACAAGATGTTCCAGACGGAAGACTTCGTCGTTCCCCTCGATAAGATTCCTGATATCACTAAGCAGATTCCGGAACTTCGCGAAAAGTACGACCTCTACTGCGTCACCGTTGCCCATATCGGCGATGGGAATATCCACGTTCTTCCTTTGAATGCCAAAGGCTTGTCGCCGGAAGAATGGTTTGAAAAGATCAAGGCCTTCCACCGCGACCTCTTCCCGCGGGTCTATGCCCTCGGGGGCAAGATGTCCGGTGAACACGGCGTCGGTTTTAAGAAGCTCGAAGAGTTTGCGCTCTGTACTCCGGAAGCAGAACTAAATGTCATCAAGGCCATTAAGAAGGCTTTAGATCCCAATAATATCATGAATCCCGGTAAATTGGTACAAATTTGTTAAGTATTTCATAAAAGATTGTCTAAATTGCAAAGACGGCAACGATTATGTGCAGATAATCATTGCCGTCTTTTTATATATTTACTATAATAGTATAAAGGACATTACTAATGTACTTCTGGAATACGATAATGATGAAAACAGGTGATGACATGAAATACTACAGCCGTTTGAAGACGCTCCGATTGGAGGCGAGACTTTCTCAAGCTGATGTAGCCAAAATTTTAAAATGTTCACAAGTCGGGTATGGCATGTACGAATTGGGAAAACGAAAGATTCCCGTAGAAAAATTGATCCAGCTGGCAAAGCTGTACCATACGTCCTTAGATTACATTGCCGGTCTGACTGATGAACGGACGCCTCGACCCAATCTAAAGAGCGAAGAAGAAGTACAAGTCTTATGAAAAAGGCTCATCCCATGGCAGTAAGCTGCTGTCACGGGATGAGCTTTTTTCGTATTTCAGAGGTTGTAAGATATTACCAGTTGATCAGACGTTGAAGCGGAAGTAGGTTACATCGCCGTCTTTCATGATGTAATCCTTTCCTTCCAGGCGGACGAGGCCCTTTTCTTTGGCACCTTGTTCGCTGCCGCAGGCGATGAGGTCGTCGTAGGAAACGATTTCAGCGCGGATGAAGCCTCGTTCGATGTCGGTGTGGATCTTGCCGGCAGCTTTCTGGGCTTTCGTGCCGTTGACGATGGTCCAGGCCCGGACTTCGTCGGCACCGGCCGTAAAGAAGTTGATCAGGCCTAAGAGGGCATAGCTGGCTTTGATGAGCTTATCGAGACCTGATTCGGGGAGTCCCAGTTCTTCTAAGAAGACGGCGGCTTCGTCGGCCGGAAGTTCGGCGATTTCGGCTTCGATTTTAGCTGAAACGGCGACGACCTGAGCCCCTTCTTGGGCGGCGTATTCTTCGACGCGCTTGACATTGGGGTTGGCGTCGGGATTGCCGGCTTCATCTTCAGCGACGTTGGCAATGTAGATGATGGGCTTCAAGGTCAGGAGATAGAGGTCTTTAACCTGAGGCAAGTCGTCCTTGGTAAGGCCTGCTTTGCGGGCCGGTTCGCCGTTTTCAAGGCAGGCGAGAACTTTTTTCAGGACGTCGTATTCGGCCTTGGCTTCTTTATCGCCGCACTGGGCGACTTTGGCGATTCGGTCGGCTCGTTTCTGCACCGTTTCCAAGTCTGCCAGGCAGAGTTCGGTATTGATCGTTTCGATGTCGCGAATGGGGTCGATGGAGCCGTCGACGTGGGTGATGTTTGAATCTTCAAAGCAGCGGACGACTTCGGCAATGGCGTCGGTTTCACGGATATGGCTGAGAAATTTGTTGCCCAGGCCTTCGCCCTTGGAGGCGCCGGCGACAAGGCCTGCGATATCGACGAAACGCATGACGGCGGGAATCGTTTTCTTCGGGTTATACATGTCGGTCAGGACCTGGATGCGCGGATCCGGTACTTCTACGATACCGACGTTCGGTTCAATCGTGCAGAAGGGATAGTTTGCCGCTTCTGCGCCGGCTTTGGTAATGGCATTGAAAAGGGTGCTCTTACCGACATTCGGCAAGCCGACGATGCCTACTTCCAAATTTGTACTCAATGGTTAAACCACCTTTATTTGAATAAATTTAAATTAGCGATGCGGTTGACGGCTTCAATCGTATTTTCTTTGGTGCCGAAGGCCGTCAGGCGGAGGTAGCCTTCGCCGTGGGGGCCAAAGCCCGAACCCGGTGTCGTTACGACGTGGGCTTTTTCGAGGAGGAGATCAAAGAAGTCCCAGCTCTTCATGCCGTTCGGTGTCTGTACCCAGGCGTACGGCGAGTTGGTAGCGCCGTAGACGGTGAAACCGGCTTTGGTCAGGCCGTCGCGGATGATGTGGGCATTTTCCATGTAGTACTTGACGTCAGCCAAGCACTGTTTCTGGCCTTCCGGGCTGTAGTAGGCTTCGGCAGCGCGCTGGACGATGTACGGTGTGCCGTTGAAGAAGGTGCACTGACGACGGTTCCACAAGGGATTGAGTTCGACGGCCGTGCCGTCTTTTTTATAAGCCGTGCAGGCGTGGGGAACGACGACGTAGGAGCAGCGAGTGCCCGTGAAGCCGGCACATTTGGAGTAGGAGCGCAGTTCGATGGCGACTTCTTTGGCCCCTTCGACTTCAAAGATGCTGTGAGGAACGTCCGGTTCAGTGATGTACGTTTCATAGGCCGAGTCATAGATGATGATGAAGTTATTTTTCTTTGCCGCTGCGACCCAGTTTGCCAGTTCTTCTTTGCTCATGGCCGTGCCTGTCGGGTTGGAAGGGTTGCAGAGGTAGACGATGTCGACTTTTTCCGTCGGCGGTACGGCTTTGAAGCCGTTTTCCGGCGTGCAGGGAAGGTAGACGACGCCGTCATAGATGCCCTTTTCGGCATTCCATTCGCCTGTATGGCCGCACATGACGTTGGAGTCGAGGTATACCGGGTAGACCGGATCGGCTACGGCGAATTTGAGGTCACTGCCGAAGATTTCCTGGATGCAGGCAACATCCGTTTTCGCACCGTCACCGACGAAGACTTCGTCAAGATCGAGGTCGATGCCCCGTGTTTTATAGTCACCGTCGATGATGGCCTGGCGGAGGAAGTCATAGCCCTGTTCCGGGCCGTAGCCGCGGAAGGTTTCGGCTTTGCCCATTTCGTCGACGGCTTTATGCATGGCGTCGATGATGGCCGATGCCAGGGGACGGGTGACGTCGCCGATGCCGAGACGGATGATATTCGCTTCCGGATGTGCTTTGGAGTAAGCTTCTACTTTCTTTGCAATCGTCGCAAAGAGGTAATTTCCGGGGAGTTTCAAGTAGTTTTCATTTACGTGAGCCATAAATGGACCTCCTTATGTTCGTTGATAGTAAAAATCTGTTAGCTCCTTTATTTTACTACATTATATGGACATTGGAAAGGTAAGGGGAGGGCGGCAGGCATGAGAAAATGAAATGGCTTCCATTTATGATAGTGATTGAACAGCTTATCGTTTTGCCGTATAATGAAATTATAATCAGTATTTTTAGGCCCATCGAGCCGGGAGGAGTGACCTGTCTATGGATTATAAGGGTAAAAAATGTCTCATTGCCTATTTTTCACATGCCGGGATGAATTACGTCAGCGGTAAAATCGTCAATCTCAAGGTCGGCAATACGGAACAGGCGGCTAAGATGATTGGCCGCATGACTGGCGGTGACCTGTTCCATATCCGGGCGAAAGCCGTCTATCCTCATGAGTATAAAGAAACGGTCTCCCTGGCCCGCCATGAATGGGAAAAGAGGCTTCGGCCGGCCTTATCAAAGGATCTTGACGATATCAGCGGTTACGATCTCATCTTTCTCGGCTATCCCAATTGGTGCGGAACCATGCCTATGGCCCTGTGGACCTTCTTAGAAAATCACGACTTTTCCGGCAAAACCATCTATCCTTTCTGCACCCATGAAGGGAGTGGTATCGGCCGCAGTCTGGAAGACATCCATGAACTTTGCCCTAAGGCCGTGCTGGGGTCGCACCTGGCTATTTTAGGTTCGACCGTTCAGGACGCCGAAGACGATGTGCGCCGCTGGCTGAACGAATAAGTTTTTGCATATAAAAAGCACTGTTCCTCGGAACAGTGCTTCTTTTTATTCATAGCGCAAGGCTTCGATCGGATCGAGTTTGGCGGCTTTTCGCGCCGGATAGATGCCGAAGAAGAGGCCGATGCCGACGGAGAAGCTGAAGGAAATAATAATCGGTGCGGCCGTAATGACCGTCTCAAAGAGGCCCGACTCGGCAATGGCTAAGGCGATGCCGACGCCGCAGGCGACTCCCAAGAGGCCGCCGATGACGCCGATGACGACGGACTCGATGAGAAACTGCATCATGATGTTCTGGAAGGTAGCTCCCAAGGCTTTGCGAATGCCGATTTCACGGGTTCGTTCGGTAACAGATACCATCATGATGTTAATGATGCCGATCCCGCCGACGACGAGGGAGATGGCGGCGATGCTGCCTAAGAACAGGGTCAGCATGGTCGTCGTCTGGGTCATCGTTTCCATGAGGCTGGTCAGGTTGCGGACGTTGAAGTCATCTTCCTTGCCGTTTGTGATGTGATGACGCTGGCGAAGGAGGGCTTCGACTTCCGATTGGACCTGTTCGATTTTATCGGCACTGGAGACCTGGATGTTGATGGACTTGATGTAGGTAATGCCCAGCAATCGTTCTTGGGCCGTCGTCAAGGGTACGATGACCATGTCGTCCTGGTCTTGGCCGACGGAAGACTGGCCCTTGCTTTCGAGGACACCGATGACTTTGTACGGCTGGTTATTGATGCGGATCGTCTTGCCGACGGGGTTGGTTTCATCAAAGAGGTTGGTGGCGACCGTCGTTCCGATGACGGCAACGCGGTTGCGGGAATTTAAATCGGACTGGGTGATGAAAGAACCTGATTGGACAGTGAGGGACCGGATGTGCAGGTATTCCGGCGTAACGCCGTAGACCGACGTGTTCCAGTTCTGGTTGCCGTTGACGACTTGGTATGAGCTGTTGACCGTCGGCGACACGTAGTCGATGTTCTTAATCTGCTTCTTGATGGCTACGGCATCGTCGTATTTTAACTTTTTATTGGAGCCGGCTGCCGAGCGGACGCCGCCGCTATTAGCCGATCCCGGCATGACGATGAGCATGTTACTGCCGAGGCTGGCAATGGAGTTGGTGACGTTTTGGCGGACGCCCATGCCGATGGAAATCATGGCGATGACGGCGCCGACACCGATGATGATGCCCAGCATGGTCAGTATGGAACGCAGCTTGTTTGATAAGAGCGCCGTGATGGCAATTTGGACGCTTTCACTAAATAACATCCATGACGACCCCCTTTCCGGCATCTTTGGTAATCTTACCGTCTGACAAGAGGAGCTGACGAGTTGCACAAGCGGCGATTTCCGGTTCGTGGGTGACCAAGATGATCGTCTTGTGGTCTTCGTGGAGCTCTTCAAAGAGGTGCATGATATCTTTGGTCGACTTCGTATCGAGGTTGCCCGTCGGTTCGTCGGCCATGATGATGTGCGGGTTGTTGACCAAGGCTCTGGCGATGGCCACGCGCTGGCGCTGGCCGCCGGAGAGTTCATTCGGCTTGTGATGGGCCCACGTTTCAAGGCCGACGGATTTCAGTTTATCCATGGCACGTTCGGTCCGCTCTTTGCGGCCGACACCGGCATAGACCAGGGGCAGGGCGACGTTGTCGAGGGCTGTAATTCGCGACAGGAGGTTGAAGTTCTGGAAGACGAAGCCGATGTGCTGGTTGCGGACGACGGCGAGTTCATCGTCGTTGAGGTGGGCAACTTCCTTTCCTCCCAGCTGATACGAGCCGGCTGTCGGCCTGTCGAGGCAGCCGAGGATGTTCATCAGAGTCGACTTCCCCGAGCCGGAAGGCCCCATGAGGGCGGCAAATTCCCCTTCTTCAATGTTGAGGGTAATGCCGGCTAAGGCGGCGAAGTCTTCCCCTCCGATATGGTATATTTTTTGGATACCTTGGAGTTCAATGATGGGATTCATAGCCAAGACCTCCCTTACATGGGCGGCGGCCCTTGACGGCTGCTGCTCTTCGAGGAAGATGAAGAAGACTTGCTGGCCGTGTAGGAAATGGAAACCTTATCGCCCTCGGTGAGCCCTGACAGGATTTCGACGTAGTCACTGCTGTAGATGCCCGTCTTGACCGGAACCTGTTCGGTCGTGCCGTCATCCTTGACGCGAAGGACGTAAGAGCCGGAATCATTGGTCTTCAAAGCGGCGATGGGGACGACCAGGGCATCTTGTTTTTCCGATGTCGTAATGTCGACGCGGGCCGTCATGCCCAGTTTCAAGACGTCGTCAGGATCACTGACGTCGAGGGTGACGTAATAGTAGATGACGCTGGCCGAAGAGCTGGAGGAACTCGACGAGGACGAAGACGACGAGCTGTTCGTATCCCAGGTGTTGCTGGTATCAGTCTTAGAAATCTTCGAGACGCGGGCCGTAAAGGTGCGGTCTGTATAGGCGTCGACAGTAAAGGTCGCTTCCTGTCCTACTTGGACTTTTCCGATATCCGTTTCGTCGACTTGGACTAAGATCTGTTTGCTTGACGTATCGGCAATGCGCATGATGACCGTCGGGTTGCTGTTGCCCTGAACGGCCATGGTGCCGACCGTCTTCGGTTCGCCGACGACGACGCCGTCCATGGGGGCCGTAATGACCGTTTCGGCTACGTCTGATTCGGCTTCCGACAAGGTACTGAGGGCCGTATCATAGTTAAACTTGGCCGTGTCCAGATCCTGTTTTGTTCCGGCGCCGAGCTCATACAGCTTTTCAGCTCGTTCATATTCCACCTTGGTATTGGTGACCTTGTACTGAGCCTGGTCGCGCTGGGCTTCATAATCTTTACCGTCTAAGATGGCGACGGTTTGACCGGCCGTGACCGAGTCATTTTCCTTGACCAAGACCTGGCTGATACGGGCTGTGATCTTCGGCGATACTTCGACGGAATCGACGGGACTGATGGTCCCCGTGGCCGATACGGTCGACTTCAGATCTTTACGGACGACTTCAGCCGTTTCAACGGCAGAGGCTTGTTTTGCCTGCTGCTGACCTTGGTAGTAGGTATACCCGCCAAAAGCAAGGGCGGCGATGACGACAGCGGCAATGGCGATTTTCAGGCGCTTGTCTATTCTCATGATATCACTCCAAACGTATAATACTTGAAATTTGCTGCCAATAGTAATTTTTAGTTTATAATCAGTACCAGTATAGCATGGTACTGGTTGAAGGATAAAGAAAAAGCCTATAGTTATCGTAAAGTGAGTTAAAACTGTGATAAATCTTCTCTTCTCCATAGGGTTTTTCAAAAGAATGTGGTATACTGAGATAGGTTATTATTTATAACAGTATTTATAATAGAAAGGTTTGATACTATATGGTAAATGAACGAAAGACCTCAGCCTTTTCCAACGGCTTGCTGTGGTTTGGCGCAGGGATTTCCATTGCAGAAATCTTGACCGGCATGCTCTTGGCCCCCTTAGGCTTTGCCCGGGCCTTGGAAGCGATTATCCTCGGTCATATCATAGGCGGCATCATCATGTACCTGGCCGGCCTCATCGGCGGCCGGACGGGAGGCAGTGCCATGGAAACGGTGCGCATCTCCTTTGGTACGCAAGGTGCCAAGCTCTTCGCCGGTTTGAACGTCATCCAGCTTGTCGGCTGGACGGCCGTCATGGTAGGCAGTGCAGCTTTGGCTGCCAACACCATCGCAGCCATCGGCATGTCCTGGTGGAGTGTCATTATCGGTGCTTTCATCGCCTTGTGGATCATCATGGGCCTCAAGAATCTCAGCAAGGTCAATGTCGTCGTCATGGCAGCTTTGTTTATTTTGACGATTATGCTCAGTATGGTCGTTTTCCAAAACGGTACGCCAACCGTTCCGGCCGGGGAACTTACCTTCGGCGGTGCCGTCGAACTGGCCGTCGCCATGCCCTTGTCGTGGCTTCCGATTATTTCAGACTATACGCGAACGGCTAAGAAGCCGGTCTTGGCAACAGCCGCCAGCTGCGGTGCTTACTTCGTGGCTAGTTCCTGGATGTTCATCATCGGCATGGGCACGGCTCTCTTTACGGGACAGGACGATATTGCCGCCATCATGCTCCAGGCCGGGATGGGAATCGCCGGTATTCTCGTCGTCTTACTGTCGACGGTTACGACGACTTTCCTCGATGCCTTTTCTGCCGGCGTCAGCTTCCAGAGCTTAGCTCCCGAGGCCTCCGATAAGATTATGGCTCTTGCCGCGACGGTTCTCGGTGTTGTCCTGGCTGTGTTTGCAGCTCCTGAACAATTCCAAGATTTCCTTTACCTCATCGGCTCGGTCTTTGCACCGATGACGGCCATCCTCTTGGCAGATTTCTTTATTTTAAAGAGAGACCATACGGCAGAAAGCGTCAATTGGCTTAACATCGTTTTATGGGTCCTCGGCGTCATCTTGTACCGTTACTTGCTCAGCGTCGACACGCCGGTCGGTATTACCGTTCCCGTCGTCGTCATCATCATGATTCTCAGCACGATCATCCATAAGGTTGTCAAAGTCTGAGCATGAATCCCTTTAGCGAATAGTTAGGTTGCCGAATTAATCTGGAGATTCGGTTGACGCAGAGGGGAGAAACGTGTAAACTTATAATCAACAACTGATAATTGTTATTGAAGTCTTTTGAAGGAGGCTTTCATTATGAATAAAGGATACACGTTCGACGATATGATTAATACCATGATGCCCTTGCCCTTTGACGGCTCGGCAAATGGTGAAGGAATTTACTGCCGCGGTCAGGCCCTCGTCGCTTCGATGAGCGAACAGAAACAGGCCGTCCGTCAGGAAAAAGAAAAACACGGCTTTACTCTCAAGGGAATTTTCTCCCGTTACTGCATCGACTAACATCTCTCCATCATCTCATAAAAAGGTTTGTGTGACTTAAAAGCAGCTCCGTTTGGGGCTGCTTTTTCTGTTTTAAGGGGTCTTTGGATGAATGACGCCTCCTTTTTTGGGATAATAAATATAATCGAGGGAGACTGCCTTCATTGGCTAATTCGATGTATCGGCGCTTCCGGAAACGGAAGACGACTTCAGGTACGTTTTTGTCGATGGGACGATACAGAAACTCGTCTCTGATGAGGCCGTTATCGTCGGAGTCATCCGCTATCGGTATGATGGGAGTAGCGTCGACGCGGGCCGATACATCCTGATCACCGCTGGCGGGGACTGACGGCGATGCTAATGGCCGCTGTAGATTCAGTATGTGTGGAAGGACAAGAGCCTATATACGTGTACTAAAAGCGGGCCCCTATCAGGTTCTACGAAAAATGGGATATCAGCCGGTTCGGGGGAGGTTACAGCGAAGATGGACCTGTCTCTTGTTTATATATGAAAAAAAGTAAGGTCCGGACAACAGAAAAAGAGCAGCTGCACCGTTTGCGGTGCGGCTGCTCTTTTGGCATTACTGTGCTTTGTTGTTACTGTCTTCCTGCTGTCTTCGTGCTTCTTCCGACGGCTGTCGCGATGTTTCTTCACTTCGGGACTCTGCTTTTTCGTCGGTCTTTTCTTTATCGTCGGAGTCTTTCTTTTCGGTATCCGACGCTTTTTTTGCGTCGTCTGCGACGCGGGCGCTGTTATTGGAGAGGGCTGCCCGGGCGCGAATCCGTTCCATACCTGCCGGAACGGAAAATTCCCGGTCTTGTTCGTCTGATGCAGCAGACGACATGTAGTCTTTCCAGATTTCAGCCGGAATGGTGCCGCCGTAGACTTCGCCAAGGCTGTGCGAACCCGTATCGTCACCAATCCAAACGGCCGTTACGATATCCGGTGTATAGCCGACGAACCAAGCGTCTTTATTGTCGTCTGTCGTACCGGTCTTGCCGGCGGCCGGGCGTCCGAGCGATGCGGCGGTACCGGTGCCGTAGTCGATAACGCCTTCTAACATGACGGTCATTTCATAGGCTTCTTTTTCGGACATGACGCGAGTCTTGTTTTCCTCTTTTTCGAGGGTTGATTCATCTTCAAGGACGTTGCCGTTGCGGTCGAGAATTTTGATGATGGCCGTCGGTTTGACGTGAACGCCCTTATTGGCAAAGGTTCCGTAAGCACTGGCCATTTCAAGGGGCGTGACGCCTCGGGTCAGACCGCCGAGAGCCATGGCCAGGTTGTCATCCTTATCGTCGAGGGTGGTGATGCCCATTTTTTTTGCGTTGGCAATGATGTTGCTGGGGCCGACACGATCGGCGAGCTGGACGGCAATCGTATTGACCGAGTTTGCTAAGGCGACGCTTAACGGCATCGAACCGCGGTAGGAGCCGCTGGCATTTCTCGGGCTCCAACTGCCGTAGGTAACGGGTTTATCTTCCATCGTCGTATCGGGCGTCATATCATGCTGCAGGGCTGTGAGATAGACGAAGGGCTTAAAGGCGGAACCAGGCTGGCGGACGGCTTGGCTGGCGCGGTTGAAGCTGTCTTGACCGCGGCCGCCGACCATAGCCAGGATGTAGCCGGTCTTGGGATCGATGGAGACAATGGCGCCTTGCGGCTGAGTCAGACCATTTTCATCGGTATAGTTGTCCGGCAGGTTGTGAAGGGCCTGGACAGCGGCATGCTGCTTGTCGACGTCGAGAGTCGTGTAAATCTTCAAACCTTCTTTGTAGAGGGCGTCGTCACCGTATTTTTGAGCAACTTGCTGGGATACGTAATCGATGAAGGATGCATTTTCATCGCTTTCTTGAGCCTGGTGGTTCTTCGAAAGGTCGAGATCCTGGTTCTTGGCCTGTTCGGCTTCCGAGGCGGAGATGTAGCCATACTTGACCATTTGGTCGAGGACGACGTTGGTCCGTTGTTTAGCTTCATTCAGGTTATTGAAAGGAGAGTAGTAGTTCGGGCTCTTGGGAAGGCCGGCCAAGAGGGCACACTGAGTCAGGGTCAATTCACTGACGTCTTTATTAAAGTATGTCTTGGCAGCCGTCTGGATTCCGTAGGCGCCTTGGCCGAAGTAAATCTGGTTCATGTACATTTCGAGGATTTCTTTTTTACTGTACTTCTGTTCGATTTCTAAGGCCAGCATGGCTTCCTGAATCTTTCGCTTCATCGTCTGTTCCTGAGACAGGAAGGCATTTTTTGCGAGCTGCTGCGTAATCGTACTGCCGCCCTGGGCGATACCGCGGTTGGTCAGGTTGGTGAACAAGGCGCGGACGATGCCGATGGGATCGATGCCGATGTGCTGATAAAAACGGTTGTCTTCGGCTGCGATAAAGGCGTTCTGCAGATTTTGCGGTACCTTGTTGATATCGATAGGAAGCCGGTTCTGATCGGAATGAAGGGTTGTGATCAGTCGCCCGTGGGCATCGAAGACCTGGGACGATACGGCAGGCCGCATGCTATTGCTTACCGTCGGCAAGCTTTGATAAGCAGCAAAAATATAGCCAAACCCTAAGCCGGCAAAAACGACAAGGCATAAGGCGATAAAAAGGCGGATGCGGCGGAATGGACCGGCCTCTTTGGCTTTTTTTGCTCTGCGTCTGGGTGTATACATTTTTTCCTCCTACATGACGTTTGTACTCATTATAAGGTTATTATATATAAATTGAAATATTACTAGCTTCTTATTATACCACAATCGGCTTTATTATCCTATATATATGGAAGAGTTTGAGAAACTTTAAAGTAACCCCTGTTTTTAAAACGTTTTACGCTACACTGAATATGAAATATTTTTATATATAGTATACTCTTGTAAAGAGAGTATCATGTCTTTTTGAAAAAACTATTGACATTGTGATATTATTAGCGTACTATAAACGTATGAAAAAGACAATTTAGCATATACGGTTTAATGAACCGGCAGGAGGTAAAGAAGATGGCAATGGATAGAGAAAAGGCGTATGTATTATGGTTTGATGAATTGCGTAGAGCTGACGTAGCTCTCGTAGGCGGCAAATCGTCGTCTCTCGGTGAATTGACGTCCCAGACGGACGTTCCCGTTCCTTATGGTTTTGCAACGACGGCTGCCGGATACCGTCATTTTATGCATGAAACGGGCATGGATGTGAAGATTCCGGAATTATTAAAAGGGTTGACCGACGTGGAAGATGCCGTTCAGCTTCGCGATGTGACGGCAAAAATCCGTCAGGCTATCTGTGATGCTCAGATGCCGGCCGACTTAGCGGAAGAAATTTGCAAGAGCTATGAAGAATTAGGTAAGAAAGTCGGCGAAGCGCAGCCTTTTGTTGCCGTCCGCTCCAGTGCTACGGCGGAAGACTTGCCCGATGCCAGCTTTGCCGGTCAGCAGGACACGTACCTCAATGTCCAGGGGGCCGATATGGTCATCCAGAAAGTAAAGGAATGCTATGCTTCGACCTTTACCGACCGAGCCACTTATTACCGCACGAAACAGGGTTTTGACCATCTGTCCGTTGCTTTGAGTGCGGCTGTCCAGATGATGGTGTTCTCCAAATCGGCCGGTGTCATGTTCACCGTAGATTTGGTTACCGGTGACGATACGACGATTACCATTGAAGGGGCCTGGGGCCTTGGCGAATACGTCGTCCAAGGGACGGTTACGCCGGATAACTTCAAGATTCGCAAGGATGATCTGTCTATCGTGTCGCGAATGGTCAATACGAAACCCGTTGAATTAGTCCGTAAGCCCGGCGGCGACTGTGAAGAACGCCTCGTTCCGCCGGAACTGCAGAAACAGCAGGTCATTACGGATGAACAGATTCGAGAACTGGCTCAATATGCTAAGAAGATTGAAAAACACTACGGCTGCTACATGGATATGGAATGGGGCGTCGATGAACGGACCAATAAGGTATGGCTCCTTCAGGCTCGTCCGGAAACGGTTTGGTCGAAGAAGAATAAAGAAAAGGCCGAAACGGCTGCGGCACCTGCTGCAGTGACGACAGACCGCAAGGTCATCGTAAAAGGCCTTCCGGCAAGTCCGGGCAGTGCTGCCGGCAAAGCTCACGTCATCCTCGATCCGTCGAAGATTGCGGAATTCAAAGACGGCGAGATCCTGGTTACGACCATGACCGCCCCCGACTGGGTTCCGGCTATGAAGAAAGCCAAAGCTATCGTCACCGATGCCGGCGGCATGACCTGCCATGCTTCCATCGTCAGCCGCGAATTGGGCATTCCTTGTATCGTTGGGACCAAGAGCCGCAGCGTCGAAGCGACAACGGCCATTCCCGACGGAGCTGAAATCACTGTCGACGCTACCAATGGCATTGTCTATGAAGGCGTCGTCGCCGACTTGATCAAACCGCAAGGTTCAGAAGCTGCCGGTGGTGCTTCCGGTACGACTGTCGTCGCTGCCGAATCGGTACCGGTTACGGGCACTAAGATTTATATGAATCTCGGCAATCCTGACCTGGCTGAAAAATACGGCGCTCTTCCTTGTGACGGCATCGGCCTCATGCGTGAAGAATTTATTTGGACGACCTTCATTCATGAACATCCCTTATATCTCATCGAAACGGGCCGTCCGGACCACGTCGTCGACCAATTGTCCGAAGGGATCCGCAAAGTCTGCCAGGCCTTGGCTCCGCGTCCGGTAACCCTGCGCCTGAGTGACTTTAAATCGAGTGAATACCGCAACCTTAAAGGCGGCGATAAATATGAACCGGAAGAAAGCAGCGCTCTCCTCGGCTGGCGCGGTGCATCCCGCTACTACGATCCTAAATACGTAGAAGCCTTTAAACTTGAACTGCAGGCCGTTCGTAAAGTCCGTGAAGAATATGGCTTCAAGAACCTCAACGTCATGATTCCCTTCTGCCGCCGTGTCGATGAAATGCAGAAAGTTGTCGACCTCATGGCACAGGAAGGCCTCCATCGCGGTCCGGACTTTAAAGTATGGCTCATGGCTGAAATTCCGTCGAACATCATCTTAGCTGACCAGTTCAATCAGTTCGTCGACGGCTATTCCATCGGTTCCAATGACTTAACGATGCTGGTCATGGGTTGTGACCGCGACAATGATACCGTAGCGCCTCTCTTTGATGAACGGAATTTGGCCGTCAAACGGGCTATCCGCCATCTCATCGAAGTGGCTCATAAGGACGGTAAGACCGTTTCTATCTGCGGTCAGGCACCGAGTGTTTATCCTGATTTTGCAGAATTCTTGGTCAAGAGCGGCATTGACTCCATTTCCGTCAATCCCGATGCCGTCATCTCGACGCGTAAGCATATTGCCCAGGTCGAACAGCGAATCCTCCTCGATTCCTTGACCGGAAGAGGCCGTGTTGACACAGAAGATTATACGTGGTAATCGTCCCGTGACGAAGTGAGCCGAAGAAAGGCGGTCCAACGAAATGATTGGACCGCCTTTTTCGGGTAGGACTATTCGATATGATGTGACTATAAATAATGTATACTTTATATCGCGGATTATCCCTATATATGATATGATAGTAAGCGAATGAGAGTGCTATTGGTACATAGGAGGTGAAAAGACGCTATGTTATCGGAACGTCAGGAAAAAATTTTACAGATTGTAAAGGAAAACAGTCCGATTACAGGCCAGCATATTGCCAATCGCCTTCATGTGACACGGGCGGCCCTGCGCTCAGACCTGGCCATTTTGACGATGCTGGGACTGATTGATGCGCGTCCGAAGTTAGGCTACTTTTTTACAGGCAATAAGGAAAAAGACCTGCTTTCGCGGGCCATTACGGATATTACCATCGATTCTTGCCTGTCTCAGCCGGTCATCGTCGGCGAGCATACGAGCGCTTATGACGCTATTATCGCCATGTTTACAGAAGATGTGGGGACGGTGTTCGTCGGGACCGACAATATCCTGGCCGGCGTCGTATCGCGAAAGGATTTGTTGAAGACGGCCATGGGCAGCAATGATTTGAGGACGCTGCCGGTGAGGATGGTCATGACGCCGGTGAGTAAGGTGATCTATGTACAGCCTGATGAAAAGGCTATCGTCGCCGCCCAGCGTTTAAATGAATATGAAATCGACTGTCTGCCTGTCGTCAACGTTATCACCAGTGATGAAGATGATAAAAAAGAACTGCAGGTCATCGGAAGAATTTCAAAGACCAATATTAACCGCCTGTTTGTAGAATGTGGGTTAGGGAGGAGATAATCTTGGAAAAGCCGATTATTTACGCTTGCTCCGACTCCCTGGGTGAGACGGCAGAACGCGTCGCCCGGGCAGCGGCAAGTCAATACGACAAACAAGAATTTAATATTATCCGTGTACCGTATATACGCTCGGACCAGCAGATCGAAGAATTGGTCCGTAAGGCAGAAGCCGATAAGGCCATGATTTGCTATACCATCATTTCTCCGGCCTTGCGGCGCAAATTGAAGGACTTGACGGCCGATACGGACGTTACCGTCGTCGACATCATCGGGCCTATGCTGTCCGGTGTCGGCACATTGACCGATACAGAACCGACGTTGAAGGCCGGGATGATTCATCAGCTCGACGAAGAATACTTTAAGCGTGTCGAAGCTATTGAATTTGCCGTAAAATACGATGACGGCAAGAATCCCATGGGCTTTTTGAAGGCCGATATCGTCATTGTCGGGGTATCGCGGACCTCGAAGACGCCCTTGTCCATGTATTTGGCACACAAACGGGTCAAGGCAGCTAACCTTCCTCTCGTACCGGAAGTCAACCTGCCGCCTGAATTGTTCCAGATCCCGGCCCGTAAAATCGTCGGCCTGATTATCGATCCCTTTAAACTGAACTTCATTCGTTCGGAACGGCTGCGCAGTATGGGGCTCGATGCCAATGCCAGCTATGCCAATATCGAGCGGATCAACGAAGAATTAGAATATGCCAGAGGCGTTATGCGGCGCCTCCATTGCCCGATCATCGACGTGTCGTCGAAGGCTATCGAAGAGACGGCTAATTTAGTCATGGAAATCGTTAAACGAAATAAGGAACTATACCCTGATGAGGGATAAGCCCTTCCGGGGAAAATAAAAAAGGATTCGGTCTGAGGACCAATCCTTTTTGTTTTTACTCGTCTGGAGGGCTCGATTCCTTGTGATGAAGGGCGGCGTTTTCGGTATCTTTTTGGCATTAAAAAAGCGCTGCCTTCGTAGGCAACGCTTTTTCGATAGTCATTAAACATCACGCTGGACTTTGCCGGAACGAAGGCAACGAGTGCAGACGTTAACTCGTTTAATTTCGCCGTCGACGATAGCGCGGACTCGCTGGATATTCGGTTTCCAGGTTTTTTTCGTTTTTACATGGGAATGGCTGACATTCATGCCGCTCATTGTTCCTTTACCACATACTTCGCAAAAGTTTGCCATTAGTTACACCTCCCTGCACCATCACAGTACAACGTATAAATCTTATCATAAATCATAGGGCAACGCAAGTTTTATTTATAAAAAGCCTACAAAATATGATACAATAAATGAAAGTTCTTGACAAGGAGTTTTTTTATGGAATTTTCTATTCGTGATATTAAAGGCATCGGACCGCGTAAGGAAGCGCTTTTTGCCCGGCTGCATCTTACGACGGTGACCGATCTCCTGCAGTATTTTCCCCGCGATTATGAAGATCGCAGCCACGTTTGGCCAATCGGCCAGGCGCCGTGCGGTACCGGGGAAGCCGTCTTGTTATGCGGTACCGTGGCTTCGGTTCAGGAGGCACGTCCGAGAAGGGGACTATCGCTGTTGAAAGTTGCCCTCAGCGATGGAACCGGAGCTGTCGAGTTGGTTTGGTTCAACCAGGCCTTCAAGAAACGGCTGTTTAAGGTCGGCATGACTCTGACCGCCTTTGGGAAATTAGAATGGGCCTACGGCCGGAGACAGATGAATTCGCCCGATACGGAAGAAGGAAGGGTGGAAGGCTCTGGGTTTGTCCCCGTATATGGCCTGACGGACGGTTTGCGGCAACTGGATGTGAGAAAAGCCGTCCGCGGGGCACTCGATATAGCGGCGATTCATTTGGAAATCCTCCCCGGTTGGGATGCAGGGCGCCATTCGGATTTTTCACAGATGCCGTCCCTGGCAGCCTATGAAACGATCCATTTTCCGTCCTCTATGGAGGCAAAAGAAAGGGCTCGCCGCCAACTGGCCTTTGAAGAACTCTTCGATATGCAGCTCGGCCTCTTATTACGTCGTCACCGTGAAGGGAAGCGGCAGGGCATCAAATGTGGCCCCAATGGCCGTCTGCTCCGCGCTTTCTATGAGCACCTGCCTTTTAGGCTGACCAAAGGACAGACGAGGGCCTTTTTAGATATCCAAAATGATATGGAAAGTGAAGTGGCCATGCAGCGCCTTGTCCAAGGGGATGTCGGCTCGGGGAAAACCGTCGTCGCAGCCCTGGCCCTGGCCAAAATCGTCGAAAACGGCTACCAAGGGGCGCTCATGGCGCCGACGGGGATTTTGGCGGCTCAGCATTATGAAGAATTTCTCCGGCTATTTGACGGCCTCGATGTCAGCATCGCCCTTTTAACCGGCCGGACGACGGCTAAAGAGCGGCAGCAGCTCTTAGAAGACCTCCAAGAAGGTACGATTGATATCCTCATCGGAACTCATGCCTTGATCCAGGAAGATGTCGTCTTTCGCAGCCTGGGATTGGTCGTCACTGATGAACAGCATCGCTTCGGCGTTCGTCAACGGTCGGCCCTGGCCCGGAAAGGGCAGGAGCCCCATGCTTTATTCATGACGGCAACGCCCATTCCCCGGACCCTCACGTTGTCGCTGTACGGCGATCTCGACGTGTCGTCCATCCGCGAACTGCCGCCGGGACGAAAGACGGTTAAGACCTACGCTGTCGGTGAAGCCTTGCGCCGGCGGGTTTATACCTTCATGGACAAGCTCATGGAAGCCGGCCAGCAATGCTACGTCGTCTGTCCCTTGGTAGAGGCCTCGGAGTCCGTCGACCTTCAGGCCGCGACCGACCTTTACGAAGAGCTGCGTCATAAATTCTTTAAGAACCGCACGTGCGGCCTCGTTCATGGCCGCATGGCCGGAAAAGAAAAGGAGGCCGTCATGGAGGCCTTTCAAAAGAGAGATATCGACCTCTTGGTAGCGACGAGCGTCATCGAAGTCGGCGTCAACGTTCCCAATGCGACCGTCATGTTCATCGACGGTGCTGAGCGCTTCGGCCTGGCCCAGCTCCATCAGCTTCGCGGTCGTGTCGGACGCGGTGATTTGCAGGCTTACTGCATCCTTATGGCCAAGGGCGGCAGTGACGAGACGAAACAGCGGCTCAAATGGATGGAAACGATTCACGACGGCTTTACCCTGGCGGAAAAGGATTTACTTCTTCGCGGCTCGGGACAGCTTTTTGGCTATCTCCAGCACGGTCTGCCCGACTTAAAGGCTGCCGACATCATAAACGATATAATTATCTTGGAAGCGGCCCGCGATGAAGCACGGCAGTGGTGGCAGACATCGGGAAATCCGGAGGTCGCAGAAGAAGCGCTGAAGCGGCGTTTTGGCAAGTCCTTTGCCGGACTTTTGAACAACTGACGAGAAAATTGCTCTAAAATTATGTACAGAACAGGTGATTTCAGTTATAATAAGGGATAAGCTATTTAAGGGGATTTACCCCTTTTATTTCTTATATTTTTCAAAACAGAGGTGCAAATATGAGATCTGATAAATTTGGTATGAGAGGTTTGACATTTGATGACGTTCTCTTGGTTCCGGCTAAGTCTGACGTACTTCCGAAAGAAGTGGACGTATCAACGAACCTGACCCGCGATATCAAACTGAATATTCCTATTATGAGTTCTGGTATGGATACGGTAACGGAAGCCCCTATGGCTATTGCCGTTGCCCGCGAAGGCGGCATTGGCGTTATTCATAAGAATATGTCCATTGCAGCTCAGGCCCGTGAAGTCGACAAGGTAAAACGGTCGGAACACGGCATCATCATCGATCCCATTTTCCTTCACCCGGATAATCTCTTGGCCGACGCCAATGAATTGATGGGGAAATATCGCATCTCCGGTGTACCTATTACGGTCGACGGCAAACTCGTCGGGATCATTACCAACCGTGATATGCGCTTTGAAGAAGACATGAGCCGCCGTATCGGTGACATCATGACGCAGGAAAATCTGATTACGGCTCCGGTCGGCACGTCGCTGGCAGAAGCGAAAGAAATTCTCCGCAAGCACCGCATTGAAAAATTACCCCTCGTCGATAAAGAAGGCAACCTGCAGGGGTTGATTACGATTAAGGATATTGAAAAAGCTACGAAATATCCGAATTCGGCGAAAGACGGCAACGGCCGCCTCTTGGTCGCAGCCGCTGTCGGCGTCACCCATGACATGACCGACCGCCTCGATGCTCTCGTCGCTGCCAAAGTCGACGTCGTCGTCATCGATACGGCACACGGCCATTCCTTGGGCGTACTCAATACGTTGAAAGAAATCAAAAAGCTCTATCCGCACCTTCCGGTCATTGCCGGCAACGTCGCAACCGGTGCGGCTACGGAAGCCCTCATTGAATGTGGCGTCGACGCCGTTAAAGTCGGTATCGGACCGGGCTCCATCTGCACGACCCGTATCGTTGCAGGTATCGGCGTACCGCAGATTACGGCCGTTCACGAATGTGCAAAGGTGGCACAGCGCTATGGCATTCCTATCATTGCCGACGGCGGCATCAAATACTCCGGTGATATGGCTAAGGCCATTGCAGCCGGCGGCAACGTCGTCATGATGGGCAACCTCCTTGCCGGTACAGAAGAAAGCCCGGGCGAAACGGTTATTTACCAGGGCCGAAGCTACAAAGAATATCGCGGCATGGGTTCCCTGGCTGCCATGGAATCGGGCAGTAAAGATCGTTACTTCCAGGAAGATTCGAATTCGAAGAAGCTCGTTCCGGAAGGCATTGAAGGCCGTGTACCTTATAAAGGACCTGCTGCCGATACGATTTATCAGATGGTCGGCGGTCTTCGCGCATCCATGGGCTATTGCGGCTGCCACAACATCAAGGAAATGATTGAAAATACGCAGTTCATCCAGATTACCGCAGCCGGTCTTCGTGAAAGCCATCCCCATGATGTCAATATCACGAAAGAAGCTCCGAATTACAGCGTAAACTAAGCAGGGCGGAGGGATACGTTGACTAGTATAATCGATATCTTGTCCATTCCCATCGACAACGTCACCATGAAAGAAGCACAGGCACTGGCCTTCAAATGTATCGATGAAGGCCGTGCTGCTTCCATTGCGACGGCCAATGCGGAGATGGTCATGCGGGCCCAGTCCGATTCCGAACTGGCGCAGATCCTGCAGCAGGCCGACCTGGTAGTTCCCGATGGGGCCGGTGTCTTGTGGGCTGCAGAACAACAGGGCAAGAAATTTAAAGAACGCGTTACAGGTGTCGATTTGGCGTGCAGTCTGCTGCAAGAAGCAGCTGCACGCCAAACGGCTGTCTACCTCTTTGGAGGTGCTCCCGGCATTGCTGAACAGGCTGCAGTCAATATGCAGAAGCAGCTCGGGCCGCTCAATGTCGTCGGGACTCATTCGGGGTTCTTCTCCGATGATGAAGAAAAACAAATTATCGAAGATATCGGCAGCAAAGGGACTCGAATCCTTTTAGTCGCTCTCGGCGTGCCGAAGCAAGAGAAATGGATACACGAGCACTTGTATGAACTCGGACCCTGCGTCTGCATGGGTGTCGGCGGGACCTTTGACGTCTTAGCCGGCAAAGCAGCTCGAGCTCCGAAATGGATGCAGGAAAACCGCTTGGAATGGCTCTATCGTCTTCTTAAAGAGCCGACACGCTTTAAGCGCATGCTGGCCCTGCCGCGGTTTGTACTGGCTGTAAAGGGCAGCAAGCGAAGCCAATGAGTTGAGGTGATAAATTGAATAGTGATGTCTTAAACAAACCTTATATTGTAGAAGACGGCTACCCATTTATCATTGTGCCGCTTTTACTGGCACTGGCGGCAGGCTGGTTCATCAATGCCTATGCGGCAGTCCTGCCGGCTTTGCTGGCCTTGTATTTTATGTATTTTTTCCGGAATCCCCGGCGCAGACCGCCGACGGATGACCGTTTATTAGTGTCGCCGGCTGACGGTACCGTTGTCGGTATCGAAGAGGTCGATGAAGACACCTATCTGAATCAAAGGTGTCGGAAAGTCATTATTTTCCTGTCTATTTTCGATGCCCACGTCAATCGGGCACCCCTTCCGGGAACGATTGACTTCCAGCAATATACGTGCGGTCGATTCCGTCCGGCCTATAAAGACGGTGTCGGTTATGAAAATGAACGCTATTCTATCGGTATTCATTCAACTCGTACGGACATTTTAGTCAATATTATTGCCGGTGTCCTGGCCCGGCGCATTGTCTCCTGGGTCACGTTAGGCGATGAATTACAGCACGGCCAGCTGTACGGTATGATAAAATTCGGGTCCTGTGCAGAAATCTATGTACGTGACAACGTTGAAATCACCGTCAAAAAAGGCGATAAAGTTCGCGGCGGTGAATCGGTGATAGGGAGGATTGTTTCATGAAGAAGATAATACCGTGTCTGTTCACCTCAGGCAATCTGAGTTTTGGCGTCCTGAGTATGATGATGACACTCCATGGGGAATACGTTTGGGCCGGGATCTGCATCCTCTTGGCTGTCGTCTGTGATGCCTGTGACGGCCGTTCGGCCCGAGCTCTCGGCGTGGCCGGTGAATTCGGCAAGGAACTGGATTCCCTGTCTGACGTCGTATCTTTTGGGGCTGCCTCGGCGTTCTTGATTTATACCTATTCTTTACAGTCCCTGGGCTGGGTCGGCGCGATTCCTGCTATTATTTACGCTGCTTTGGGCGGCATTCGCCTGGCGCGTTTTAATCTCAATACCGGCGTCGTCCACGGCTATTTTCAAGGCATGCCCATTCCGAACGGTGGCTGCCTCATTGCTACCTTCGTCATTTCCGGGGCTGTGCTTCCGGCTTGGCTGGTTGCGATTTTAGTCGTCCTCTTGGGGTATAATCTGGTCAGCCAGGTTCATCACCCCGACTTTAAAGGTGCCAGTCCCGATGTGCTCCATAAGTCGGCGCTGGCTATTGCTGTGATTATCGGTGCCTTAGTTCTGTACGTCGATTGGCACTTGGTTATTACCCTGCCATTCTTACTGTACATTATCTTCGGGTTAGTCAATACGGCCATGAACGTCGCAGCAGCTCGCTAAGTATTTAGGGAGAGTCGCATATGGAACATATTTTGGATATCGTTATGATACCCATACAAGTCATCATCGTTTTTTATTCACTATATTACTTTACGTTGGCCTGCTTCGGCTTGATGAAGCGGCGCGAGCACAGTACGGCAGCCCCCAAGCATACGTTCGCTGCCGTCATTTGTGCGCATAACGAAGAGCGCGTCATTTGGCAGCTCATCGACAATTTAAAACAGCTTAATTATCCGAAGGATATGTACGACATCTACGTCGTTGCCGACAACTGTACGGATAATACGGCCGATATCTGCCGTGAACACGGAGCTATCGTCAAGGTCCGGACCAATAAGGAAGAAGTCGGGAAGGGATATGCCTTGGACTGGATGTTTTCTCAAATGCTGGCCCAAGAAAAACAGTACGATGCCTTCGTCGTCTTTGATGCCGACAACTTAGTCCATCCGGAATTTTTGCGGGAAATGAACCATCACCTCTTGAAAGGGGAGAAGGTCATCCAAGGCTATATGGATTCTAAGAATCCGACTGATTCCTGGATTGCCGGAACTTTTTCCATCGCTTTTTGGCTGATTAACCACATGTGGCACCTGGCCAAGTACAACATCGGATTGTCGACGGCATTAGGCGGTACGGGTATGTGCATTGCCACGGAAATCGTCCGCAAGTATGGCTGGGGCTGCGAATGCTTGACGGAAGACATGGAATTCTCCATGAAGGTCCTCCTCGAGGGCGTGCGCACCTGTTGGGCTCATGACGCGATCATTTATGACGAAAAGGTCGTTGGCTTCATGCAGTCCTGCCGTCAGCGAAAGCGCTGGGCTCAAGGGCAGTGTGACTGCGGCGAACGCTTTATTCCTAAGTTGTTTGCTCGGGGAATCAAGACCGGGAATATTCGCATGCTTGACGGCATCCTTACCTTGTCGCAGCCTTTCTTTATGATGGGCTCGACGGTGTACGCCCTGTTGGCCTGGCTTAATTCTTACTGGCCCTTTTATACCAATATTTTAAATACGATTGTACCTGTTCAAATCTGGTCGATTATTGGCGTCGGGCAGTATCTTATTCCTATTATCGTCTTACTGCAAATCAAGGTTCCTCGTAAATCTTGGCTGTATCTCATCATCTATCCGATTTTTATGTACAGCTGGATTCCCGTCAACTTCCTCGGGTTCAAGGATCGGCATAAGATGAAATGGAGTCACACCCTGCATACACGAGCACTGTCGTATGAAAGCGCAGCCTTGCTGCGGAAGGAAAATAAAAAGTAGGAGGCTTTATTATGCACATTTTGTTGACCAATGATGACGGTTTGAAGGCGTTGGGCCTGCAGACGTTAAAACGAGAACTTTCGGCCCATGACTGCCGGCTGACTGTCGTTGCGCCGAATGGCCAGCGCAGTGCTGCGTCCCATTCGATGACGATTAATAAGGCCCTTTACTGCCAGGAACTCCCCCGTGAAGAAGATGATATCCGGGAAATTGCCGTTTCCGGTACGCCCGTGGATTGTGTCAAGATGGCTATGGAATATTTTCTCAAAGATGACCGGCCGGATCTCATCATTTCCGGCATCAACGACGGTTATAATCTGGGCAGCGATGTCCTTTATTCGGGGACGGTGTCAGCGGCCATGGAAGGGCCGTATTATGGGATTCCGGCCTTTGCCGTATCTATGATCGGAATGACTGAAGAACGCTGTGTGGAAACGGCTCGCTTGATGTGGCAGTTGATTCAGAAAATTACACTCCAAGGTCGTTTTCCGGGGATTGTCAACGTTAACGTACCTCCGAAAGGCGAAATCAGCTTAAAAAATGTCTGCATTACGTCCCAGACCGTCCAGATTTACCATAACGTCATCGCTGAAAAACGCGATCTCGACGGCAGTGTCTGCTATCGTATCGTCGGCGACATCGACATGACGACGGCTCCTCCCGACAGTGATGTGGCCTGCGTTCGAGACGGGCACATTGCCTTGACGCCGCTTAAGTGGCAGCAGACGGCAGAACGGGCTTTGGACCACCTGAAGGGAGCCCTCTATTTATGAGTGATGCCGACCTTATCGAACTGGCCCGGGACTATCGCCGTCATTCGTACAGCCCCTATTCCCACTTTCCCGTTGGTGCTGCCGTCCTGATGGAGTCAGGCCGGGTTTTTGGCGGCTGCAACATCGAAAATGCCAGCTATCCCCTGAGTAACTGTGCCGAACGGACGGCCATTTTTAAGGCTCTTTCCGAAGGGGAGAGAGCGTTTAAAGCACTGGCTGTCGTAGCCGATACGGACGGCTCCTGCTCTCCCTGCGGTGCTTGCCGTCAAGTCATGGCCGAGTTCCGCATCCCGCGGATTATTATGGCCAATATGAAGGGTGACACAGCGGTAGTTTCTTGGGAAGAACTGCTTCCTTACGCCTTTTCCGGAGACGCTTTGTCTGGATAGTATCGTCAATACGGACAAATTTCCACAAAGGGCTTGCATTTTTTGAACAGCCGCGTTATAATAACAGCACATCATACATATTGCGTGAACGAAACACACGGGAGAAGGCACAGCCTACCGACGGAGTCAAACTCTCAGGTGCCCCTAAAAGGGGTGGGACCGTGTGTGGACACGACTCTGGAGAGTCCCATTTGGGCGCCGAAGGTGCAAGGATATTGTTTCTAATCTCTCAGGCAAAAGGACAGAGCTAGCGGAAGAAAGCCTTTATTTTTCTGCGACCTTTTAGGACCTATCTCTTCAGAGTGATGATGATAGGTCTTTTTTTATGTTATTATACTAAAATACACTAAAAGGGGAGTATGCAAGATGTTGGAAACATTGAATGCCATTGACAGTTTTATTTGGGGACCGCCTTTATTGATCCTGCTCATCGGGACCGGTATCTTATTGACAGTTCGCCTTCGCCTGCTGCAGATTTCAAAATTGCCGAGAGCCTTGAAGCTCATCTTCACGGCTAAGAACCAGGGCGATGGCGACGTAGACAGCTTTAAAGCCTTGTGCACGGCTTTGGCAGCAACCGTCGGCACGGGCAATATCGTCGGCGTTGCAACGGCTGTTCATGCCGGCGGTCCTGGAGCTATTTTCTGGATGTGGATGGCAGCCTTCGTCGGTATGGCTACGAAATACGCCGAAGGTTGTTTAGCCGTTAAGTATCGGACGGTCGATAAGAACGGTGAAATCGCCGGCGGCCCGATGTACTACATCGAAAATGGGTTGGGTAAAAAGTATAAACCCTTGGCATTCTTGTTTGCTTTCTTCGGCGTCTTGGTCGCCTTCTTCGGTATCGGCACCTTTGCACAGGTCAACTCTATCGTTGAAATTACGCGTCTGACGACGAGCATTCCTGTCGAATATACGGCTGTTGTCCTGACCGTCCTGGTTGCAGCCATTACCATCGGCGGCCTCCAGTCCATCGCCCGTGTCGCTTCTAAAGTCGTCCCGGCCATGGCCATTATTTACGTCATCTCGACGGTAGCCTTCTTGGTCGTCTTTGCCGATAAGATTCCTGCCGCTGTCGAACAGATCCTGGTCAGTGCCTTCACCCCGACGGCGGCTGCCGGCGGCTTCCTCGGTGCTACCGTTTTGGTTGCCATGCGAAATGGGGTAGCCCGTGGCGTCTTCTCCAACGAATCGGGTCTTGGCAGTGCCCCGATTGTAGCTGCTGCTGCTAAAACTAAATGGCCGGCTGAACAGGGCCTCATCTCCATGACCGGTACCTTCATCGATACGATTATCATCTGCACCTTGACGGGTCTTGTCTTAGTCGTCAGCGGTGCCTGGATGGGCGACGTCAATGGGGCAGAACTTACCAACGCTGCCTTCACGATGGCCTTCCCGACGTACGGCAGCATCATCCTCTGTGTCGGCCTGACCCTCTTCGCTTTCACGACAATCCTTGGCTGGAACTACTATGGTGAACGCTGCGTTGAATACCTCGTCGGCGTTAAAGGTATCATGCCGTACCGTATTATCTTCATCGCTCTCGTCGCCTGCGGCGCCTTCATTAAACTCGACGTCATCTGGATTTTGGCCGATATCGTAAACGGTTTGATGGCCATCCCGAACCTCATTGCCCTCATCGGCTTGAGCGGCGTCGTCGTAGCAGAAACGAAAAAATACTTCGATTACTTGAAAGAAGAAAAGAAAGATGTGTCCGACGATTTGGAAGAAGAAGCAACACCGGGTCACTAAATCTTTCTAAAAAAATACTTGACGATTCTCTCCATTATGGTATAATTAATCTTGTGCAAAGCACTGAGTAAAATTTCTGCAAGGCACAAGAGATATGCCGGGGTGGCGGAATGGCAGACGCACCTGACTCAAAATCAGGCGGGTAACACCGTGAGGGTTCAAGTCCCTCCCTCGGCACCAGGTTTAATAGGGAAGCCGTATACAATACATGATAATGTATCGTATACGGCTTTTTCGTGTTTATAATAAGATTTTTATATCAGCCACGTATTATTAAAAAACGAGGAAATCCCTATTTCTCTCTATAATTTATAGGCAATAAAAAATCAGGGACAACATCTATGGATGCTGTCCCTGCAAAACTTTATTGAAGTTTTTCCTTGTGAATCTATTTTACACAATAGGAAACCATTTGTCAATTAAATTGGACAGGAGATTTAAGGTGGTAGTTAGTATTGGGTTGAAGGAATAGTCATAGTCACGTTGAACTCGTTCTACCCACTGGTGCAGCTGCCGTGCCGTTCGATCGTTAATCCCTTTACTGTTCACGATTTGTTTGTGTGCCCAGAGACAAGTGATGATTTGCTGGACTCGTTCATTTGCCAATTTTCTATCGATAATGACAGTAGATATATCTGCATTACTCATTGCCCGAGTCATGCCCCAATTGGCTTTTTTTCTAACCTCTCTGGACTTGGTTTTTAAATCGTTTAAAATACAGTTATTATGTGCAGCTGCATTACGGATGTATTTCACGGTCAACATAAGGTAGAAATTGTCTTTGTATCTATTGGATTCTTGTCGGGTGAATTGAAAACTAGGGCGCTCTATTGAATTCTTGTAAAAAGAGATAAAGGAACCGAAGGTTATGATTTCAAGAAAGACCCACACTGGTAAATCGTCTTTATATTTTAGATAGGCTTCCCGGCAATAAGGGCTTCGACTATTTTTATTCAGCTCTTGCATTAAGTGAATACGATTATTTTCAGGTAGATTATTTATATAATCAGAAACAATAGTATAACCGTCTTCATTTGGATTATCTGTAATAAGCTTCATCAATTTGACTTTTGCGAAATGCTCTATATTTAAAGCCATTTGTACAATAATTTCTCTAAGATACATGTCCAGTATGGCTAAATCTACGAGATAAGCAAAATCTAGATTTAAGTATTTGCTTCCCGTAATATCTTTATCAAAATTTTTTCGATATGCCAGAAGTTTAAAGAAATTATTATTTTCTTTTAAATAGGTGATCGCTTCTGCTTCATTTATACCGATAAAAGTAATTCCTTTTTTCTTTAAATGATTAATCTGTTCAGGATAGGTAAGTTTACTTCTGTGAGACACCGATTATCATAGCCTTTCTTTGTATATTCTAACCTTGCTATAAACTTTATAAAAGTAAGAGTACCGATATCACGATTATATTACTGCCATAACGTTTTGGATAAAAATAGAAAGATAAACTAACGGAATAGCCTGTATAAAACGGGAAAATATACTTCTTTATAGCAGTATAGCATATCTAATAAAATGAGAGCAAATTGATTAAACTGTATAACTCTTTAGATTGGTCTTTTAAATTCACTGGAAAAAATCATTCCATAGTCAGTATGGGCAGAAACGTGAAGCGGTTTTAGCGTTTTACATTAGTGTTTTTCGGGCCCTTTTATATTTTAGGTCCAACTTTATGGGGTCGGTTCATCCTCGGTGCCTACTCTTTTTCATTTCGACACTGTTTTCTTCCTATCTATATATGTTATAATAGAATCGATATATGATTATAGGGAGGAGTCGATTTACATGAATGAAATCTTTGCCAGACGGAGTATCCGGAAATTTTTGCCTACCATGGTAGAAGATGAAAAGATAGAACAGCTGCTGCGTGCTGCCATGGCCGCTCCATCTGCCGGAAACCAACAACCTTGGGAATTTTATGTCGTCCGCGACAAACGGGTCATTCAGGACTTATCTCAATGCAGTCCGTATGCAGGCTGTGCCAATGGTGCTGCCTTAGCCATTGTCGTCTGTTCTCGTGACGAACACATGCGTTTTCCTGCTTTTACGCCCCTTGATCTCAGTGCGGCCGTTGAAAATATCCTCATCGAAGCGGTACACCTCGATCTCGGTGCTGTTTGGCTTGGCGTTACGCCCTATCGGGCTCGTGAAGTTTTGGTCCGTCGGGCTTTGGGCGCTCCTAAAGGCGTTACCCCCTTTGCTATCGTTGCTCTCGGTTATCCTCAGGCAACAGCAGAAGACAAACCGCATGAAGACCGCTATGATCCATCCCGCATTCATTACGTATAATTCTTGTACGGCCTTGAAAGGGTCCTGTCGCTACTTGGCAGGGCCTTTTCCTATTTAAATTTAAAGAAGGAATTTCTATGATTGAAGAAAAAAAGCCTGTCACCGTCCATTTGGCTGAACTGCGGCGACGCCTCCTATTTTCGCTGGCAGCCTGGCTTGCGGGCAGTATCGCCGCCTATGCCTATGTAGAAGATATCATCGCCGTCATTTCAGCTCCGGCCGGAAAGCTGTATTTTTTGAATCCGGCTGAAGTATTCTTTTCTTATCTGCAAGTCGCGGGAGTGACCGGTTTATTTGTGACCCTGCCCATCCACTTTTATGAATTATGGCGTTTTTTAAGACCGGGACTTCGCGATACCGAGGCCAAGGCCTTCGTCTGGTTTATGCCGGCTGCTCTTGTTTTGTGGTATGGCGGGGCTGCTTTTTCCTTCTTCGTCGTCTTTCCCCAAGCCGTCCAATTTTTTCTGAGTTTTTCTGCCCTCTCCCTGCAGCCCATGTTTTCTTTAGCGGCCTATTTGTCTTTTTTCATCGCCTTCGTCCTGCCCTTTGCTATCGGCTTTGAGCTGCCCCTGGCGCTGATTATCCTGGCGCGTTTGGGCTTGGTGACCGGGAAATCCCTGCGGCAGAAGCGGCGTTTCTTTATCGTAGGGGCTTTCATCTTTGCCGGTGTCGTATCGCCGACGACGGATATGATTACCCAGACGGCCATTGCCGTGCCCTTGATCTTTCTCTATGAGGGAACGATTGTGGTTATGAGATTTATGAAGCCCTAGGTATATTTATTGAAATAAATGATTTTATCTTAACCCACCGGAAGACTCCTTCCTCTTAGGCGGGAGATGAATGGCGGGTAGTTGAGTAGACTCAATTCCCATGAAAACCACAAATCCACGTAGATAGTCTTGTTTGCGTGTTTTTTTAGGATTCATGTATACAGTATTTTTTTGTATACAAAGTGGCCGTCCCTTGTAATGTGTTTCCATTTTGCTATAATAGAGAAAGCGGTGAATGTATGGGCGTCGATTGGCTGTGCGTTTACCGGTCTGATTCAATTTTTATACGCAGGAGGGTATTTTCATGAAAAAAATTCGTTCGGTTTTAGTTGCCAACCGCGGAGAAATTGCCATTCGTGTTTTCCGGGCTTGTAATGAACTGGGAATCCGCACGATTGCGATTTATTCCAAAGAAGATTCGCTGTCGCTGCATCGTTTCCGTGCAGATGAATCGTATCTCGTCGGTGAAGGCAAAAAACCGGTAGATGCATATTTAGATATTGAAGATATTATCCGTATTGCCCATGAGCACGACGTCGATGCCATCCATCCCGGTTACGGATTCTTGTCCGAAAATGCGGACTTAGCGAAACGCTGTGAAGAAGAAGGTATTATCTTTATCGGTCCTAAAGTAGAACACCTCATCATGTTCGGCGATAAGATCAATGCCCGTATTCAGGCAAAAAAGGCCGGTATTCAGTACATCCCCGGCAGTGACGGCCGCGTTGAAAGCTATGAAGAAGTCGAAAATTTTGCCAAGGAAGTCGGACTTCCGATTATGCTGAAAGCTGTAAACGGCGGCGGCGGCCGCGGCATGCGTATGGTCGACTCCATGGAAGAACTGCGCGATGCTTATGAACGGGCAAAATCGGAAGCGCAGCTGGCTTTCGGCAGCGATGAAATTTATCTCGAAAAATGTATCATCAATCCGAAGCACATCGAAGTCCAGATCATGGGCGACGAACACGGCAACGTCATTCACCTCTTTGAACGTGACTGCTCTATCCAGCGCCGTCATCAGAAGGTCGTTGAAACGGCTCCGGCTTCGGCCCTGCCCGTCGAACTTCGTCAGAAAATCTGTGATGCTGCCTTGAAGTTGATGAAAAACGTTCATTACGTCAATGCAGGGACCGTCGAATTCTTGGTTACGCCTGACGGCAACTTCTACTTCATCGAAGTTAACCCCCGTGTCCAGGTAGAACACACGGTCACCGAAATGATTACGGGTATCGACATCGTCCAGACCCAGATCAAAGTCGCTGAAGGTTATGCCCTCGACAGCGATGAAATCGGCATTAAGTCTCAGGATGCTGTCCACTGTCTCGGCAATGCCATCCAGTGCCGTATTACGACAGAAGATCCGCTGAATAACTTCATGCCGGATTCCGGTAAGATCACGGTATATCGCAGCGGCGGCGGCTTTGGTGTCCGTCTCGACAGCGGCAATGCTTATACAGGAGCCATTATTACGCCGTATTATGATTCGCTCTTGGTTAAGTCGACGACGTACGGCCTCGATCATGCCAAAGCCGTCCAGAAGATGCTCCGCGTCCTTCAGGAATTCCGTATCCGCGGCGTCAAGACCAATATCGGCTTCTTGATCAACGTCCTGAAGAGTCCTGAATTCGTCGACGGTTCGTATAATGTCAACTTCATCGACAATCATCCGGAACTGTTCGAACTGCCGGTCGTACAGGACCGCGGCACGAAACTCTTAGAGTACATCAGTGATACGACGATTAACGGCTATGCCGGTGCCGGTCACCAGGAAAAGACTGAATTTGAACCTTTGGAACTGCCGAGTGTTGAAAACGGCCCGTATCCGGACGGCACGAAACAGAAATTTGATGCCATGGGACCGGAAAAATTCTCCCAGTGGATCAAAGAACAGCATAAGGTATTCTTCACTGATACGACCATGCGTGATGCTCACCAGTCCTTGTTTGCTACTCGCGTCCGCACCATCGATATGCTCCGTGTCTTGGAAGCAGCCTCGAAGAAACTCCCGAACCTCTTCTCGTATGAATGCTGGGGCGGGGCGACCTTCGACGTAGCTTATCGCTTCCTTTATGAAGATCCTTGGGTTCGCCTGCGCCAGATGCGTGAAAAGGCTCCTAACATCCTTCTCCAGATGCTCGTCCGCGGTGCTAATGCCGTCGGCTACACCAGCTATCCGGACAATGTCGTCAAAAACTTCATCGACCTCTCGGCCAAAAACGGCATCGACGTCTTCCGTGTTTTTGACAGCCTTAACAGCTTAGACAATATGTACGGCACGATTCAGGCCGTTCGTGAAAACAATAAATTGGCAGAAGTAGCCCTCTGCTACACCGGCGATATCCTCGATCCGTCGCGGAATAAATATGATTTGGCATACTATGTCAACATGGCTAAGGAATTGAAAAATGCCGGTGCCAACATCATCGCCATTAAAGATATGGCAGGTCTCTTGAAACCGGAAGCTTCTTACCGTTTGGTATCGGCTTTGAAAGATGCCGTTGACCTTCCGATTCACCTCCATACCCATGATGGTTCGGGCAATGCCATTACGACGTACAGCCGGGCTATCGATGCCGGTGTCGATATCGTCGACGTTGCTTATTCGGCCTTTGCCGGCGGTACCAGCCAGCCGAGCATGAGCACCTTGTATTACGCTTTGAGCGGCAAGGATCGTCAGCCGGATCTCGACGTCAATGCTATGGAAGAAATGTCTCGCTACTGGGCTACGGTTCGTCCGTATTACAAAGGCGTCGACAAAGCCGAAGCTTATCCGAATACGGAAGTCTACCAGCATGAAATGCCGGGCGGTCAGTTCTCCAATCTCCGCCAGCAGGCTAAGGCTGTAGGCCTCGGCGACCACTGGAATGAAATCAAAAAGATGTACCATACGGTCAGCATGATGTTCGGCGATATCATCAAAGTTACGCCGTCGTCCAAGGTTGTCGGCGACATGACCTTGTTCATGGTCCAGAACAACCTGACCGAACAGGATATCTACGATAAAGGCGACGTCCTCGACTTCCCGCAGTCCGTCGTCGAATTCTTCGAAGGCCGTATCGGCATTCCGTATCAGGGCTTCCCGGAAAAACTCCAGAAGATTATCCTCAAGGGAAAGAAACCCCTTACGGAACGGCCGGGCAAGAGCCTGGCACCGGTCGACTTCGACGCCGTCCGTGCCAAATTGGCTGAAAACGGCTACAAGCACGAAGCCGAAGACATCAATGCTTACTGCCAGTATCCGAAAGTCTTCGAAGACTACAATGAAAAGGTCAAGAGATTCGGCGATGTCAGTGTCCTCGATACGCCGACCTTCTTCTTCGGCATGAAGAAAAATGAAGAACTTCACGTTGAAATCGAAGAAGGGAAGGATCTCATCATCACCCTGATCAATATCAGCGATCCTGATGAAAGCGGTGTCCGCACGGTTACCTTCATGTTCAACGGTGCCGAACGTGAAATCCGCATCCAGGATAAGAGCGTCGACATGAAGACCGTTTCCCGCCGTAAGGCAGATCCTGATAAGGCCGGTGACATCGGTGCCACCTTGTCCGGTTCGGTCGTCAATGTCCTCGTTTCCAAGGGCCAGAAAGTTAAGAAGGGCGAACCCTTAGTCGTTACAGAAGCCATGAAGATGGAAACGACGATTACGTCGCCTATCGACGGAACTGTCGGTGAAATCTATGCCGTCAAAGGCCAGGCTATCATCAGCGGCGACTGCTTGTTGGAAGTATTGGAATAAGATTACGGTTTATAAAGCAATAAAAGGTGCTGCCGCATGTGCGGCAGCACCTTTTTCATTAAAGGAGAATAGCTATGAAAATGGTAACCGTCTATTTACTGGGGAAGATGTTTTCGGTTCCTGAAGATTTGACGATTATGCGGGCTATGGAATACTCCGGCTTCCGCCTGGTTCGCGGCTGCGGATGCCGAAGTGGGTTTTGCGGGGCCTGCGCCGTCGTCTACCGCCTGAAAGGGCAGACTGAAACGCATTCGGCCCTGGCCTGTCAAACGAAGGTTGAAGACGGCATGTGTGTCGGCCGGCTGGAATCGTTTCCCATCAAAAAGATGGAATATGACATGGATGATTTGCCCGTTGCCGGAAATGTCGTCGGTCAGCTTTATCCTGAGATTTATAACTGCATTCACTGCAATGCCTGTACGCGGAACTGTCCTCAAGGGATTCAAGTCATGAAATACATCGCCCTGGCCCAGAAAGGTGATTATGCCGGCTGTGCGAAAGAGTCCTTCCGCTGCGTTTGCTGCAATATCTGTGCTGCCAGCTGTCCGGCGAAAATCAGCCACGGACCGGTCGGCCTCTTGGCACGGCGCCTCATGGGCAAGTATATTGCCAAAAAGAGCCGTCATTTGGAAGACCGCGTAAAAGCGATTCAAGAAGGGCAGTATATTGCCGATGTACAGAGGTTGATGGAAGCCGATGACGATGAATTGCGCCGCTTATATGAAGGGCGGACGATTGAAAAATAGGAGGACCTCATGATATATACCGAAGAAATGCGGGCGTCTCAGGCGCGGGTCGAGGCGACGCGCAGTATCCGCTTGTCGGAATCCTTGCCGCGGTTTACGGCTGAAGAAAAGGATGCCCTTTTAAAACAATTTCATCCTGATTATCACGAAGACGGTTTTACACGCCTGTCCGTAGGACCCAATAAGGGCGATCAAGTACCGTCTGAACTGGCCGTCCTCTTACAAGGCCAGAGCCGCATGGATGAAGCCGACGTCGATGTCGACCATATCCAGTTTGAGACCGACGTCCTGGTCATCGGCGGCGGCGGGTCCGGTGCTGCTGCAGCTATTGAAGCGGCCCGCCATGGAGCAAAGGTCCTCATGGCCACGAAGCTGCGATTGGGAGATGCCAATACGGGCATGGCCGAAGGAGGCATACAGGCTGCCGATAAGGAAAATGATTCGCCGGCGGCTCATTATTTGGACGCCATGGGCGGCGGTCATTATAAGAATATTCCCGAACTGCTCTCTGAATTGGTTCTTCATGGGCCGGAAGCTATTCAGTGGCTCAGTTCCTTAGGCGTCTTATTCGACAAGGACAGCGATGGCGCCATGGTAACGACCCACGGCGGCGGGACGTCTTATAAACGGATGCATGCCTGCGGGGATTATACGGGAGCGGAAATCATGCGTGTTCTTCGCGATGAAGTCCGCAATGCCGGCGTCGATGTCATCGAATATTCGCCGGCTGTCGAATTGCTGCTTGACGGGGAAGGCCGGGCTGCCGGTGCCGTCTTGTATGATTTCGATACCCGGGAATACCACGTCGTTCGAGCAAAAAGCGTCATCCTCGCTGCCGGTGGTGCCGGGCGTCTCCACTATCAAGGCTTTCCGACGTCGAATCATTATGGATCGACGGCGGATGGGCTGGTCATGGCCTATCGGGCCGGCGTCCCGCTCCTTTATGCCGGCGCTATTCAATATCACCCGACAGGGGCCGCTTACCCGCCTCAGATTTATGGAGCCTTGGTCACGGAGAAGGTCCGTTCTCTCGATGCCATGCTGGTCAATAAGGACGGCGATGCCTTCCTCCATCCTTTAGAAACGAGAGATGTCGTGGCCGCGGCCATTATTCGCGAGTGCCAAGAACGGAACAAGGGCGTCTATGCCCTGCACGGCCAAGCCGTCTGGCTCGATACGCCTATGGTTGATATTCTTCATGGGGAGGGGACGATGGAAAAAAGACTGCCGGCTATGATTCATATGTATGAAAAATTCGGCATCGATATCCGAAAGCAGCCGATTTTAGTCTATCCGACCCTCCATTATCAAAATGGCGGTATCTGTATCGGAGCTAAGAGTGAAACAAAAATCCCCGGCCTCTATGCGGCCGGGGAAGACGTCGGTGGTATTCACGGAAAGAACCGCCTCATGGGCAACAGCCTCTTGGACATCATCGTTTTTGGCCGGATTGCCGGGACCGAAGCGGCGGTCTACAGTGAGCGGACCCATCCCGGAAAGGGGAATCTCGACCACGTTCGTCGTTTTGATGAAGAACGGGCCGCTGCCGGCATTACCGAAAAGGTCTTATCGCCGAAACTCCTTCCGGACTACACCCATAATCGGGGTACCCGGGGGTAAGTGTTAATCCGCCAATTTTTCACCGTGCAGATGGTGTACCTTCCAGGTGATGGCCAGACTGAGGCACAAGAGAATCGTGCCGGCTCCCCAAAAGACGTACTTCATTCCGATATAGGTGGCAATGATGCCGCCTAAAATCGGGCCGCCCATGGCGCCGACCTGCTGGGCCGAGAACATGAGCCCGAAGACCCGGCCTTTGATATTGGCACTCGTCTTTTCCGCCAAGATGGCATTGATCGACGGATAGATGCCGGAGAAGAAGAGGCCGACGGCGAATTGGCTGGCCGCGAAGGTGTAAAGCGTATCGGGAAGGGACTGGATGAGGAAGAAAATACCCGCCAGAACCAGTACGATGCGCAGGGTCTTTACGAAACCGTGGCGCTGACCGAAACGGCCCCAGAGGGGAGCCGTAATGGCGCTGGCAAAACCGCCCAGGGAGAAGATAAGGCCGGCTACGAAGACCAGGTTGTCGATGTCTCCGGCAAGGTAAGAAATATAGGTCGTTAAAATCGGCTGGACGATGAGGATGACGGCCTGTACTAAGGCTGCGCTGATGAGCATCAGGCGGATGACAGGCGTCTTCCATAGGCTGACTTGGCCGTTTTTGCTGTCGGCACTGATGGTATCGGCAGACGGTGCCGTGTCCGTCGGCGGTTCTTTAATAAAGAAGACCAGGACTAAAAAGTTAAGGAACAAAGCGGCGGCTGCCAAAAAGAAGGATTGGCGCATGCCGAAGGTTTCGGCTAAGATGCCGCCAAAGAGGGGGCCGATGATGCCGCCGGCTGTGAGGGCCCCTTGCATGACGCCCAGGCAGATGCCCAGTTTTTTGGGCGGAGCATAGGTGGTCATGATGGCCAGTTCCATGGGCCACAGGCCCGACGCAAAGCCTTGGAACATTCGCATGAAAGTCAGTTCCAGCGGTGTCGTTACGATACCGCCGAGAAAATAACTGATAGATAAAAGAAAACTGGCGCGAATCGCCATGAGTCGCTTGCCTCTTTTGTCGGCCATCCGTCCCCATATGGGGGCCATGACGGCACTGATGAGAAAGGTCGAGGAAAAGACGATACCGGACCAAATGTTGACCGACGCCGGATCGACGCCGAGGTCTCGGGTAAGATACATAGGCAGGAAGGGGATGAGCATGGTGTAGCTTGAGGACATGAAGACGACGTTACACGTTAGAATTGCTAAACAAAGTTTCCAGTTCACAGCGATCACCTTTCTTTCGATTTGTTAACGTAGTCAATTTACTATTATACGCCGCCGCCAAGATAATAACAACGGCCATTGCCTTGTCATGATAAAGATAGGGCCTTATAATTAATAGTATCTATGTTGGAAAGGAATGATTCTCCTTGGCCATTTATCTCGCAAAGCGCCTCTTTGGCGCCTGTATCGTCCTATGGGCGGTCATTACCATTACTTTTGGTCTGATGCACGCCATTCCCGGCGGTCCTTTTACGCAGGAAAAGAAACTGCCGCCGGCCGTCATGGCGACGGTGGAAGCCCGCTACCATCTCGATGAACCCTTGTGGAACCAGTACGTCGATTACGTCCGCCATGCTGCCGTCCTCGACCTCGGTCCGTCTTATAAGTATCCCGGCAAAACGGTCAACGATATCATCGCAGAGACCTTGCCTGTATCGGCTGAGCTCGGGCTTATCAGCCTTTTCCTTGCCATCGGGGCCGGTATCCTTGCCGGCATGGCTGCTGCCTGGTATAAGAATACCTGGGTTGATTACGGGATGATGATCGGCGCTACTCTCGGCGTTTCGGTCCCAAGTTTTATTTTTGCGGCCGTTCTCATACAGCTCTTCGCTTTTACTTGGCCTGTCCTGCCGGCGGCTTTGTGGAAAGGTCCGGCCTATGTCATCCTGCCGGCCTTGGCTCTGGCTGCGCAGCCGACGGCTTTTATTATGCGTCTGACAAGGTCTAGCCTCGTCGATGCCTTGGGACAGGATTATATACGAACGGCTCGCTCTCGAGGCATTGGTTCTTGGTCCTTATTGTACCGTCATGCCCTGCGCAACGCCCTCCTGCCTGTCGTCAGTTATATCGGGCCCTTGGCTGCGGCCTTGATGACCGGGAGCTTTATCGTCGAGACGATTTTTGCCATTCCCGGATTGGGGCGTCACTTCGTTACCAGTATTTATAACCGCGATTACACGGTCATCTTGGGGATTACTATTTTTTACAGTTTTCTTATCATGATGATGAATTTACTCGTCGACCTCATCTATCCGCTCTTAGATCCGCGCATTACCGTCGACAGCCGAAAGGAGGAATAGCCATGGATTTCACACCGATTACGGAGGCGGACCGAAGGGAACCCTATGTGGCACCTCAAACGCTGAGGGACCGCGGTTGGCGTCGGATGAAGGGCAATCCCTTGGCCCTTTGGGGCATGGCTATCGTCATCGTCATGACACTCTTGGCGGTCATCGGACCTTTTGTATCCCCCTATACTTATGCCGACCAGAGCTTTTCTGATGCCAATGCCTGGCCGTCGGCAGCACACTGGTTCGGCACCGACTCACTCGGACGGGACCTCTTTGTCCGCGTCTTGTACGGTGCCCGCATTTCCTTGTCCATCGGCCTGGTGGCCAGCCTTATTAACGTCTTCATCGGCGTTCTCTACGGCGGGATTGCGGCCTTGGCCGGAGGACGGGTCGACCGGATCATGATGCACGTCGTCGATATCCTTTACTCCATCCCCATGCTGCTCTACGTCATTTTGCTGATGGTCGTCTTCAAACCGGGGCTGATCAACATTTATTTAGCCTTAGGTATCGCCTATTGGCTCAATATGGCCCGTGTCGTCCGCGGCCAGATCCTCAGCCTGAAACAGCAGGAATACGTCATGGCTGCCCGTTCCTGTGGGACGTCGACCTGGCAGATTTTGCGGCGGCATATGATTCCTAACTGCGTCGGGCCGATTATCGTTACGCTCACCTTATCGATTCCGGAAGCCATCTTTACGGAAGCCTTTTTAAGCTTTATCGGTCTGGGAGTATCGGCACCGATGGCGAGTTGGGGCGTCCTGGCTTCAGAAGGTATTAACAGTATACGCTCCTTCCCCTTTCAGCTAGCCTTTCCGGCCTTGGCCCTGTGCATTACCATGCTGGGCTTCATGTTCTTAGGCGATGGCCTGCGCGATGCCTTGGACCCGCAGCATCAGAAGGAGGGGAGCCGATGAATCCGTTACTTGAAGTGCGTCATCTGTCTATTTCATTCCACACGTACCGAGGCCTTTTAGAAGCCGTTCATGACGTTTCGATTACGGTCCGGCCCGGTGAAACCGTCGGCATTGTCGGCGAATCGGGATGCGGCAAGTCGGTTACGTCCCAGGCGGTTATGAAATTATTGCCCCAGGGAGCTGCGGAATACCGGAACGGCGAGATCTTGTGGGAGGGACGCGATCTCCTGCCCTTGTCAGAATCGGAGATGAATGGCCTTCGCGGCCGCGATATGGCTATGATTTTTCAGGATCCCATGACATCCCTCAATCCGGTTCTCACCATTGGGGCCCAGCTTTGTGAAGGGCTTGCCCTCTATCAGAAACTGTCTAAACAGGAGCAGCGGACAAAGGCTGTAGAACTGTTAAAAGCCGTCGGTCTGACTTCACCGGAAAAGCGGCTCGACCAATACCCCCATCAATTATCGGGCGGTATGCGTCAGCGCTGTCTCATTGCCATGGCACTATCTTGTTCGCCGAAACTCCTCTTTGCCGATGAGCCGACGACGGCTCTCGACGTTACGACAGAAGCACAGGTCTTGGACGTCTTAAAGAAAATGCAGGCAGAACTCGGTATGGCCGTCGTCCTCATTTCCCATAATCTAGGCGTCATTGCCCAGATGTGCCGACGCATTTACGTCATGTATGCCGGTACCGTCGTTGAAGAAGGGACGGCAGAGGATATTTTTTACCGACCGGCTCATCCTTATACCAAGGGGCTGTTGGCCTCTCTTCCGGATCCAACGGATCGGGATAAGGTACTGACCGGGATTCCCGGCCAGGCCCCGGATTTATTCCATATGCCAAAAGGCTGCCGGTTCTATCGGCGCTGCCCTCGGGCTATGAAAGTCTGTATGGAAGCAGAACCGCCGCGGGAAGAAGCCGGTCCCGGTCATCACTATACCTGCTGGCTGGCAGCGGCAGAAAGGAGGATGGGCGATGGCACTCATTGAAGCTAAAGGCCTTACCAAACAATTTGTGATCGACCGCAATTGGTTAGGCCGTCCGAAAAAAGTGTTGACCGCTGTCAATCACGTATCCCTTACGATTGAGCCGGGCGAAACGGTTGGCTTGGTTGGCGAATCGGGCTGCGGTAAGTCGACCTTTGCCCGCACCTTATTGGGCCTGTATCCTAAAACCGATGGGGATATTTTTTATAAAGGCCGTAATATCGGCGAGCCTGAAATCGGGAAGGACTATCGACGCCAGGTACAGATGATCTTTCAAGACCCGTATGCCTCCTTGGACCCGCGAATGACCGTCGAAGATATCATTAGCGAACCTCTTCGCAACTATGCGCTCTGTTCCGACGATAGAGAACGGCGTCAACGGGTGGCCGATTTATTGACCCAAGTCGATTTGAGACCGGAAACGGCCCAGTGCTATCCCCACGAATTCAGCGGCGGCCAGCGTCAACGCATCGGAATCGCCCGAGCCCTTGCCGTCGATCCGGAATGCATCTTTTGTGATGAACCGATTTCAGCTCTTGACGTATCGGTCCAGGTTCAAATCGTAAACATGTTAAAGCGCCTCCAGGAAGAACGGCAGTTATCGTATCTCTTTATTGCCCATGATTTGAGCATGGTTCACCATTTGAGTCGTCGCATTGGCGTCATGTATTTGGGAAATCTCGTTGAATTAGGCCCGAGCGACGCCGTCTTTCATAGGCCTCTCCATCCCTACACACAGATGCTCATTGCCTCTGTGCCGCGGCCGGATCCGCATTATCAGAGAACGGCCGTTGTTTCGGGTGAAGTTCCCAGCCCCCTTGATGTACCGTCGGGCTGCGTCTTTCATCCGCGTTGTCCCGATTGTGATGAACGGTGCCGCCGTGAGGCGCCTGCCCTTCGCTCCGTCGGGGAAGGGCGCCTGGTTGCCTGTCACCATGTCAAAGGAGGGACGGACTGATGAAAAAATATATCCTTTTATTCGTGGCCGTCCTCATGGCCGCTTTTCTCAGTGCCTGCGGCGTAGAACAACCGGATACGGTGAGCTATGTCTTAGAAGCGGAGCCGTCTCGCCTCGATCCGGCTATGACGACGGCCTTGGCTGAAAGCAATACAGAATTACAGATTTTTGAAGGCCTGACCCGTCTTGTCGATGATGTTCCTCAGCCGGCCTTGGCTAAGAGCTGGGATATTTCGACCGATGGCAGGGTTTATACCTTTCACCTCCGCGACGGAATCGAGTGGAGCGACGGTACGCCTATTACGGCCGGCGATATCGAATACTCCTGGAAGCGCGTCGTCGATCCCGACGTTGCTTCGGAAAATGCCTATATGCTCTTTTGCATCGATAAGGCCGAAGATTACTTTAAGAAGAAGGCCTCTTCTGATGAAGTCGGTGTCAAGGCCCTCGATGATAAAACCTTGGAAGTTCGTTTAAAAGAGCCGACATCCTACTTTTTGAATCTGACAGCTTTTCACTGCTATTATCCCGTACCGCGGAAGCTCGTCGAAGCAAAGCCCGATACCTGGGCCGCCGATGCCGAGGGAATGGTTTCCAGCGGGCCTTTTAAGATTGTCAGTTGGAATCATTCCAGTGAAATTAAATTGGTTAAAAATGAACGATATTGGGATGCCGATGCGGTGAAGCTCAGCCACATCGATCTTCCCATCAGCGATTCTCAGGCGACGAGATTGACTTTGGTAGAAAGCAATCAAGCCAATATGACCGTTGAGCCGCCGCCGGCCGACCAAGAACGGCTGGAAAAAATGGGGCTCTATAAAATTGCTCCGTATTTAGGCGCCTATTATTACGTCTTTAACGTCCAGCAAAAACCCTTTGACGACGTCCGCGTCCGCAAGGCCTTTGCCCTCTCGATTCAGCGCCAAGGCCTTATCGACCATATTATCCGGGCTGAAAAGGAACCGGCCTATGCCTGGGTTCCGCCGGGACTGAAAGATAAGGCCACAGGCCGTGATTTTCGGGAAGAAGGGGGCAATCTCATCAGTGAAGATCCGGAAAAGGCACGAAATCTCCTGCGTGAAGCCGGTTATGATGAAAACCACCCTCTTCCGCCGGTGACCATCCTGTTCAACACGAACGAGATGCACAAGGCAGTGGCGGAAGCAATCCAGGCCATGTGGAAGGATAATCTCGGTGTGTCCGTATCGCTCATGAATCAGGAATCAAAGGTATTCATGGCATCCCGGGCGCAGGGGGACTACCAGGTCGCCCGGGCTTCGTGGATTGCCGATTATGCCGACCCCATGACCTTCCTCGACGTCTTTGCGGACGAAGAAAACGATGCCCAGTATCACAATCCGGCCTATAACGAACTGATTCGCCAGGCTAAGGCGACGAACGATGAAGCCCGGCGCATGGCCTATATGCATGAAGCCGAACAGATGCTCTTTGATGACTGCGTCATCATCCCAATCTACTATACGACCCAGCCTTACGTAGCCCAGCCTTATATTAAAGGCTACCATTGGTCACAACTGGGATTGGTAGATTTTAAAAATGCCTATATCGATGAAGGAGAAAGGACGTAACCCTATGGATTATCGTTGTGCCGCCCCTTTGAATCCGGGCGATACGATTGCCGTCGTGGCCCCGTCTGCGGCCCTTGCCGAAGATGATGCGGCCCAAGGCATTGCCTTTTTAAAAGAACTTGGATATCACGTAACGGCGGGACAATCCGTATCGGCTCACGACGGCTATTTGGCCGGCAGCGATGAACTGCGGGCTGCTGACATCAACACCGCTTTTGCCGATGACCGTGTAAAGGCTATTATGTGTCTTCGCGGCGGCTACGGGGCGACGCGGATCTTACCGCTTCTCGATTATGAGTTAATCGCCGCCCACCCGAAGATTTTCATCGGCTTTAGCGATATTACGGCGCTCCACACCGTCTTTCTGCAGCGCTGCCATTTTCGGCCCATCCACGGAACGATGGTCATGTCCCTGGCCCGTAAGGCTTCTGACTACACACGGGAAGAATTGCGCTGGGGATTGGCCCATCCTTATGCTGCACGCACATTGCCTTCGGCGCCGGCGATGCATCCCGAGACCCTCGTCCCCGGGACAGCGACGGGACCTCTCTTAGGCGGCAACTTGATGCTGCTGTCGGTTACCATGGGGACGCCTTATGCGTTACAATCGGAAGGGGGCATTCTCTGTTTGGAAGAAGTGGGAGAAGATGCCTATTCTCTCGACAGAATGCTCTGTCATATCGAGCAAGCCGGCCTCATTGACGGCGTGAAAGGCATTGCCTTTGGCGAATTTTACCGATGCAATCCTACGGAAGGGAGCACCTACGAATGGGCCGTCGACGAAGTCATTCGTGCTTATGCGAAAAAATGGGGAAAGCCCGCCGTCAAAGGCCTGTCCTTTGGACACGGTGCCGATAACGCCTGGCTGCCCTTAGGACAGACGGTGCGTCTGGAGGCTAAAGAAAATCGGGCAGAACTCGTATTTTTACCCTAATGTAGGAGGAATCCTGATGGAGTATAAACAATTAAAAGAAGACGCCTGCCGCTATGTCGACGAATTGAAACCCCTCATCTATGATATCGCCGACAAGCTGCATGCCCGTCCGGAACTGGGGCAGGAGGAATTTTTTGCCTCCGCCTTGCTGAAAGACATTTTGACCGATCACGGTTTTACGCTTGATAACCCCGTTGCCGATGCCTTCCCCACGGCCTTTCACGGAACGTTTGGAAAGGGGCCGTTTCAGATGGGATTTTTGGCGGAGTACGATGCGCTGCCGAAAATCGGACACGGATGCGGCCACAATCTCATCGCTGCCATGAGCATCGGCGCAGCCCTGGCTTTTGCCAAGGCTGCCGGAGAGAAGGCGACGGTCCATGTCTATGGCTGTCCTGCTGAAGAAACGGTGGGCAGTAAAGTCTATATGAGTGAACACGGTGTCTTTGACGGCCTTCACGCTGCCGTCATCGTCCATCCCGGCGTCGACAAGACTTATATCGGCGGCACGTCCTATGCGACACATCCCTTACAATTTACTTTTTTGGGAAAAGCCGCTCATGTTGCCGATACGGAGTATCATGGCATCAACGCCCTCGATGCCTTAGTTGATTTCTATGGCCGCCTCAAGGAATACGAAAAAACTTTGACCGAACGCCATATCATCGGCGCTATCATCACCGATGGCGGGACGGCACCGAATATTGTACCCGATAAGGCTGTCCTCAAGGCGACGATTCGCGCTTTGACCGTCGATTATTTAGAAAATAAAATGCTGCCGGATATCAAAAAGATGGCTCAAGATGTCGCTGCAGCTCACCAGGCCTCGGTAGAGATGGTCCATTATGAACCGCTCTATAAAAATATGGTCAACGATCCGAAAATGGACGTCTATTTTGCCGATGCCTTTAATCAGCTCTATGAAGAATTCGGTCTTCGCAGTGATGATTTTGCCGAAGGTTCTACCGATGTGGGCAACGTCAGTCAAGTGACGCGGGTCAGCCAACCGGAAATCTGTATCGGTTACGGCATGTCCGGTCATACGCCGGAATTTGCAGCAGCAGCCGGCAGCGATTTGGGAAAAATGCAGGCCCTGACCGGTGCTAAAGCGATGGCTATGGTAGGCCTTGACGTCATGGGGGAAGAACATTAAGAAAGACGCCGAGAAAAGTAGTTGACTTTTCTTGGCGTTAATGTTATTATATAAAAACCAGCTGCAACGAGACGTGAGTAAGAAAATGTAAGTTTTTTTTATTGTGCCTGTTTATGGTTGTCAGATTTTATGAAGAAATTCAAAAACATGCTTGACAAGCTCTTCGTAGTTTGGTAAGATAAACAAGTCGTCGCTACGGCGACACGATGACCTTTGAAAACTGAACAATGATTGAATGAA
>OLFW01000205.1_pt1 | contig 57614 bp, 39 predicted proteins | sample 1605351 | NCBI WGS metagenome assembly OLFW01 (sample SAMEA3888918, study PRJEB22519) | human gut metagenome | biome: human gut; feature: human-associated habitat; material: faeces | place: Denmark | collected 2010 | reverse complement strand
ACTTTTTCTTAAAAGTCAAGGCCGCGTTCCACGGACTTCCGAGATGAACCTTTTTTTCAGGGACCAGTCCCTCAAAAAAGCGACGGATTCCGGAAGGAATCCGCCTGTGCGGAATGCACGAAATGGGAGAACTTGCTGAGAGACCTTGTGAGGATCAGTGTTCGCCTGCGGCGTTGAGCACGGCGACCATGTCCTCGAGGTACATGCGGGCGCGGTCAAGCGGAGACATCGTCAGGGCAAGGTTCGCGTTGCAGACCTCGATGGAGATCGGCAGGTGCTTGAGAAGCTGCACGAGGTAGGCAGCGCCGGTGCCCGAAGACAGGCGGAAGTTGCGGGCCTGATAGAGGATGCCGTCCATCGTGTCGGGCATTTCGGCCGTGATGTCGCACATCTGGCAGTACTTGAGCGAGCCGGCGGGCAGGTTGTCGATGTCCTTGTAGTCGTTCTTGGCGCGGTAGAAATGGATCGGGTTGACGAGGCAGCCTGCGTTCGGACGGTTGATCTTGCGGAGGATCTCACCCTGCTGCTTGACGGTCGAGACGTTGCATCAGGGCATCGGCTCGATGCTGAGGTTGAGGCCGTACGGATGGGCGAGCTCGCAGAGTTCGGCGTAGTTGTCCGTCAGGCGGTTGATGTCGGGGTCGTTGCCTGCGCAGAGCACCTGAGTGGCGCCGAGGCGGGCGCCGGTTTCGAAGAAGTACGGCACGAGTGTCGGGCTTGATGCGGAGAATTTCGATGTCGAGGACCTTGATGCCGGTGCCTTCAGATTGGCTTCGACTTCACGGATCATGGGCGTGTTGCCGATCATGTCGTACTGCGTTTCGGTCGGGGTGGCGGGCACGAGGCGGATGCCGACGTGGCTGTAGCCCGCCTTGGCGGCGCAGAGCACCTGATTGGCGGGAGAGACGTCGAGAATGGTGAGGGCGGCCAGACTGATCGGACGCGGAAGCTTCAGTGGCTCGTAGCTGCGGTCCTGGAGCGTGACGGGGGCGACCTTCGCGGAGGCGGCACCCTGAAGGAAGCGGCGGCGATTTGAAAGCATGATGTTTTTCTCCTTGGTTGATATGGTTGAGGCGCCCTCCTGGGACCGTGTCCGGCCCCGCGCCCTAAGCATGTCCTTCATCCTAAAGAACTAATCCGAACGCCGATACGGCTCGTGGGAGGTGGCCGCGAGCGGTGGCGAAAACCCTCTGTTCGGGAAAACCAATCTGGTCAAGGCACACACGAAGGGATAGCCTTTTCAGTAATCACTTTTCCGAAGGCTTCTGATGCACAGCCAAAAGCAAATTCTCCTCATGATCGTCCTTGCCGCACTTGTCATGCGCGGGCCCATCAATGCAGTGGGTCCGATGGCGCCCGTCGTTCGCGATGTCTTCGATCTGCCGTGGGAGGCTTTCGGCGTACTCGCAGGCATTCCGACCATGGCCTTTGGACTCTGTAGCCTCGCTGTCCTGCCGCTTGTGGCCGGATTCGGAAGTAGAACCTTCGCCGTCGCCGCACTTACCGGAGCCGCACTCGGATCCTTCGTCCGATGCATCGAGTGGATGCCCGCTCTCTTTCTCGGAACGCTGATTCTGAGCGTTTCAATCGCGGGCCTGAACGTCTGGGCTCCCTCTGTCATCAAGGTGGTCTTTCATGACCGCCAGTCTCAGGTGATGGGCGTCTATACGGCAGTGCTCAGCATCAGCGGCCTGCTGGGCACGGCCTCGGTCATGCCGGCTCTGGAGGCGGGCGGCGTCTGGTGGGCTCCTTTTGCAGTTTGGGGATTGGCGGCTCTTGCGCCGCTTGTCTGGGCAGTGGGTTTGGGAGGCGTTCCTCTGCCCGTTCCAGAACGGAAGGAAAAGCGTCTCGAGAAGAGCGGAGCTCTCGTTGCACTTCTCGTGTGGTTCGTTGCTATTCAGGCGGGGCTCACCTTCACCGTTGCGTCGATGATGCCCTCAGGGCTTGAGGCTGCGGGCTTTTCCAGACCTGACGCGGTCAATGCCGTGACGCTCTACCTTGGCGCCATGTTTGCCGGATCTCTCGGATGCGGCTTTCTGCCTGTGGCTAGAAAAATCTATCCTGTGGTCGGCACCGTTTATCTGACGGGGCTCTGGATCTGGATGGAGGGGTTGGGAGGATTCGCAGGCCTCATGGGAGCGGCGCTTGTAATGGGCGTGCTGCAGGGAGCATTCGTGACGATTTCGCTTACCGCCGTGACGAAGAAGACTCCGGAAGCTGACATTCTTCGCGTGACGGGGCTCGTTCAGTGCGGCGGTTACCTGCTGGCCGGCCTTGCACCCATGATGGCGGGCGCCTGGGCTTCGACCTTCGGATTCGGCCGCATGCCCGTGCTTCTCATGATCCTCGTGCTCATGTGGTGCGTGGTGGCGTGGCTTGTTGCGGGAAGACCTGATGCAACGGGTGGCGCGCCTCGGCGTAAATGTGCGTGTCTACCCTGACTGAAGATCAGACGTGAACGATGAGGAGCCTCAGTAAGAGCTGAAGCTTTTAGAATTATCCGAAGCGAACTTGAGGACACTGTACGTCGTGACTGCATTTCCTGTCCGCCTTAAAGCGACATGTCTGGCATTTCTTTTTGGCGCCTCCGCCGCAATTGCCGCTGAGACGGGGATGGTCGCACCCTCCGGGGACGCTTCAGGTGTTGTGCGTGTTGGACTTGTCGACACCTTTACACCGAGCTTTTATATTGACGTCTATACGCCGCTTATCGAGTCGCTCAAGGCCAGACTGCCGCAGTACAGGTTCGAGACGAAGGAGATTTCTCATGCCGATGCAATGAAGCCCGAGTCTGTGGAGAACATCGACTTCGTCATCGTGTCTAGTGGAGGAGCGCGCATGCTTTCGCGTGCGGGGCTCCAGCAGATTGCAACGCTTCGCAAGAGTCGATGTGCAGATGTTAGCCGCAGTGTAGGCGCAGTCTTTCTCGTATCGGCGGGAAGTCCCGTGCAGACGATCGAAGACCTGCGGGGCCGCAGGGTGGCCGCGACGGCACCTTGGTCTTTTGAGGGGTGGCTCATTCCTCAAGGAGAGATCGCCAGACGTGGGTTCGATCCCGAGGACTTCTTTCGTGAAGTGACTTTCACAGAATGGAACTTTCCCGATGTGCTCACGCTTGTGGTGACGGGCATGAGCGATGCGGGCGTGCTTCCTGCGTGTGAGCTTGAGCAGGCGGTCAGAACAGGCGTTATACAGGCCGAGGATGTGAGGATCGTCGGCGAACGTCCCGAAAGGGCGGCAGGCGGCTGTGCAACTTCGACCGAACTCTATCCCGACCTAATGTTCGCCTCTTCCCCATCGGCGGATCCCGATGTGGTGAAGGCAGTAACTGTGGCCCTTCTTTCGATGCCTGCCGATGCCAACGGTCTTGACTGGCTGTCAAACACTCGCATGCAGGGGGTGGAGGCGCTTCTTGTTCGGCTGAAAATCGGTCCATACGCCTATCTGAGGGACAATTCGATCACGGCACTTGCGCTCCGTTGGCGCAATGAGCTTGCGGTCATGGGGTTGGTTCTGCTTCTTCTGCTTGTGCATCACTGGCGCGTCAACCGTCTTCTCAGGCGCAGGACGGCAGAACTCAGGGCTGAGGAGAGTGCGAGAGGAGCGGCCGCCGAAGCCCTCAGGGCCAGTCAGGAGAACCTCGCGCTTGTTGAGCGTGCAGGCATGGCCTCTCAACTCGCCGCCATGTTTGCACACGAGATCAAGCAGCCTCTGACGAGCATCGCCAACTATCTGACGGGTATCAGGTTGATGATGAAAATGGGAAACTTTGATGTTCCCAAGTGGACCGAGGCTCTGTCGGCAGCCGAGCACGAGACGCACAGGGCGGCGGACATCATCGAGCGCGTTCGCACGGTTCTTCGAAAGGAAACGCCTGGATTCGAGCCCGTCGACGTACGGGGGCTTGTCGGTGAGGCGCTGAAGCATGCGGGGCACTTGTCCGAGGTGGTCGACGTAAAGACCGTGTTTCCTGACGAAGAGGTACTGGTGAAGGGGGATGCGCTTGAACTGGAGCTCGTGGTTGTGAACTTCCTCAAGAATGCGGTCAGGGCGGTTGCGGATCTTCCCTCTCGGAGCTCGATTGTCGTTGAGGTCCTCTGTCAGAACGAGATCGTTGAGGTGAGCGTTCTCGACGAAGGACCTGCCGTCTCCGATGAGGTGTTCGGAGCGCTGGGCAAACTTACGAAAAGCGTTAGCAAGGAAGGACTTGGGTTCGGACTTTTCATTGCATCCTCTATTGCCGAGATGCATCGGGGCCATCTCGCCTTTGCGCGCAGAACTCCCCAGGGGCTGAAGGCCTCGCTCGTGCTCCCGCGACTGCGGGAGCTCAACATCAACAATCAGGAATGGAAACATGAAGCAGGTGCCTTTGATTCGCATCGTTGACGACGATCCTAGCGTGGGAGCATCCTTCAGATTTGTGCTTGAGGCCGTGGGCTATCAGGTGAGGACCTATGAATCCGCAACTGAGTTTCTTGACGGTGATGATCCTACCCGCGAAGGCTGCATGCTTCTCGACGTGCGCATGCCTGGGCTGTCCGGTCCCGAACTTCAGACAAGACTCGCGGAGATGAAGTGTGATCTGCCGATCATCTTTCTGACGGCTCACGGCGAAGTCCGCATGGCGGTGGAGGCCGTGCAGGCAGGGGCCCTCGACTTTCTCGAAAAGCCTGTCGATGCCGAAGCGCTTCTGCCGCTTCTCGCACGAGGGTGTGAACTTCATAGGCGGAGAAGGGCTGTCGCAAGGGATCTGAAGCGGGCTGAGGTTCTCTGGAACGAACTCACTGATGCGGAACGGCGGACGGCAGAGCTTGTCGCCAAGGGGCTCCCCAACCGGCAGGCGGCTGAAATTCTGGGCCTTTCGGAGGACACCGTCAGAAGCCGAAGGGCGTCAGTGTTCGGAAAGCTTGAGCTTCACAATGCAGCAGAACTCTCTGAGTTTCTGCATGACATGGCGGAGCTCAGAACTGAGGCACACTGGTGGAGGACGGCAGAATGAGGAGGCGGACTTTGTGCGCGGCGAGCGCGTTTGCCATGATGACTCCTATCCCTGTGAGCGCGTTTTCGTTCGCGGAAGACGAATTTGACGTCGTGGTGGCGGGGGCTGGCGGTGCGGGGCTTGCCGCCGCACTTTCAGCCGCCGAGCAAGGAGCGTCGGTGCTGCTTGTCGAGAAGATGGCGGCGATCGGCGGCAACACGTTGCGTGCAAGCGGTCTGTTCAATGCGTCTGATCCTGCCCGTCAGGAGCCGATGGGTATCACGGACTCCCCTTCCTGGCACTATGAACAGACGATGGCGTCAGGACACGGCCGAAACGACCCGGCTGTTGTGAGGCGCTTCGTGTGCGAAGCGTTGCCAACCTTGAAGTGGCTTGAGTCTCTTGGCGTTCGATTCATGCCCGAAACTGTCGCCACCTGGGGCGCAGAATGGCCGCGCGGCCACAAGCCCACGCAACCGAGGGGGCAGGCCTACATCCGGACGCTTTCCTCGGAGTGCATAAGGCGTGGCGTAAAGATCCGCACAAGATGTGCCATGACGAGGCTTCTAATGAAGAACGGCCGAGCAGCAAGCATCGAAGTCGAGGATCTTTCCTCCGGAAGAGGGAAGGACAAGATGATCTTTCATGCCAGAAAGGCCGTCATTCTGACGGCGGGAGGCTTTGCGGCGAATCCTGAACTGGTGGAAAGCTACAGGGCTGACCTTGCTGGCATTCCTACGGACAACAATCCTGGGAGTACGGGCGAGGTCATGCTTGAGGCGATAAGGGCTGGTGCCGCTTCGAACGCGCTCGAATGCATTCAGTGCGTGCCGGGCGCCCCTGAAGGACGGGGCTTCCAGGTGAGACTTGATCTGGACGCGGGCCGTGTTCTGATGGTGGATGGCGGAGGACGCCGCTTTATTGACGAGGACGGCTCGCGTGACGGACTCGCGAAGGCGATACTCGCCAGACCCAGAGGGTCCGTCTGGATGGTGACAGACGATGGCGCGGTCAAAGCCATGGATCTTATCAGCAGAAAGGACGTCTACAGAGGGTTGCAGACGGGCGACGCGCTCCGTGCCGATTCCTGGGATGCATTGGCTCTGCTGATGGGTGTCGATGCAGATGCGCTCAAGGACAGTGTCCGTGTTTTCAACGTCGAAGCAGGTATGGGCGGTGGCAAGTGCGCGCGTGTACGCTGCCTGCAGCTGTCGGAGCCGCCCTATTGGGCGTCAAGAGTCGTCCTCAATATTCACACGACGATGGGAGGACTCGTCATTACGCCTGACGCACAGGTTGTTGGACTCGACGGCAAGCCGGTGACCGGACTCTTTGCAGCCGGGGAGATCACGGGGAGCGTGCACGGTGAAAACCGCATGGGCGGCAATGGCATCGCCGATGCGCTGACTTTCGGTCGGATTGCGGGAAGGACGGCGGTTCTCAAGCGTTGAGATCACTTTTTGTCAGTCTTGTCAAGATCCCGATGTGCTTTAGATTCCGTCGGGAGGAGCATATAGTCGATTTCAAGCGATGCGGGAGCACAACCGCATCGGGACCATAAAGACTAATGGAGAACAGGCAAATGACTACCTCTCGTCGTGAATTCTTCAAGACCGCCGCCATGGGAGCGGTTGGTGCAGGTGCTGCATTCGGCACGGTTGCCGCTGAAGCCAAGGCTGCGGCCCCCTCCAAGTACGACATCATCATTTTGGGCGCTGGTTGTGGCGGCCTCACCTGTGCCGTGCGCGCGGCTGAAAACGGCCTCAAGCCGCTTCTTCTTGAAAAGATGGCCATGCCTGCGGGCAACACGATTTATGCTGCGGGCTTCCTCCTTGGCGTCAACACCTCCTTCCAGAAGGCCAAGAATGTTCAGGGCGATTCCGCCGAACAGTTCCTCAAGGACTGGATGAAGGTCACGCAGGGCAAGGCTGATGAAAAGCTCGCTCGTGTTGTTTGCGAAAACGCCGATGCCACCCTTGAATGGCTTCACGGTTATTGCGGCATCAACTTTGCGGCTGGTTCCAAGCTTGTCTGGCCGATGCTTTCCCGCGCACATCTCGTTGTTGGCGAACACAAGCCGGGTGGCGGCGAGCTGGCCCTGACGCTCATGAAGAAGGCCAAGGAGCTTGGTGTCGAGATCCGCTTCAACACGAAGGCCGTGGCACTGCTTTCCGATGAAAAGACGGGCGCCGTGAACGGCGTGCGCGTCAAGACGAAGGAAGGTCTCTCCGAAATCCATTCGAAGTTCGGCGTCGTGCTGGCCACGGGCGGCTTCTCCGCCAATCAGGCCATGGTCACGCAGTACATCGGTTCGGGTGGTGCCAAGATGCCGATCCGCGGTTCGCGCATCATCGCAGGTGAGAACATCAATCTTGCGCTCCCGTTCATGCCGAAGATCGTCAACGTTGACCAATACCACTGCGGTCCGATCTACGGTCCGACCGGCGCGAATCCGCTCAACATCGTCAATAACGGCATCTGCGTCAATGACAAGGGCGAACGCTTCACGGACGAAGGCCAGACCTACGTGCAGATGTCTCGAGACGTTGCGGCCATGACCAAGGCCAACTGGGCGTACATGATCGTCGACCAGGCGGGACATGACGTGCCGATTCTTGCCAACGACTGGGAGTCCTACAAACGCACCAAGGCTCCCGTGTACGTCGGTCAGACGCTTGACGAAGCGGCCGAAAAGGCAGGTCTTCCCGTTGACGCCGTCAAGGCCACTGTCAAGGCTTACAACGAGGCGATCGCTGCGGGCAAGGGCAAGACCCTGACGCCGGTCAACACCCTGCCGAAGGCACGCACGGTTGAAAAGGCACCGTTCTATATCGTTCCCTTCCAGGGGGGCATGACGGCTACTTTCGGCGGTCCGCTCATCAACGTCAAGGGGCAGGTGCTCGATACGGAAAACCACGTTATCGATGGTTTGTTCGCCATTGGCAACGCTGCGGGCGGTCTCTTCTACGACAACTACATTGGCGGCGCCCAGCTTACGAGTGCGGCGGTGTACGGCATCGTGGTCGCCGATTTTGTCAAGGCGGCCAAGACTCCCGCCGGCAAATGAACGGCTTCAGATGAACTGAGCTACCACAGCGGCTGTTGCTCTTGAGATGAGCGCAAGCATGCCGCTCTCATAAAGGGGACTCCTTTGCAAAAGAGGAGTCCCCTTGTTGCCTGATGCTCCCAGCTTCGCGGACGGCGATTTGCAGGATTTCCAAATCAGAATCATTGTCATTGGCCTAAGTGTTCGCGTATGATTGAAGAACGGCCTCCAGTCGGAGGGTTGACTGAACCATTTGCGGAGAGACAAAAGAATGTTCAAGAAGACTATTGCCATGACCGGCGCTGCGGCGCTTTTGGCCCTGGGCCTGACGGGCTGCGGTGCAACTCTGGGCGGAGGCGCCCAGTCCGAGGAGGCTGCCGCGTCCGTAGACAACCAGCTCTGCGTAATTCCGCGCACGCCGACCCCGCAGCTGCTTGAGGCCGTGTCCGCGGGGTTGAAGACTGCGGGCTATGAAGTCAAGGTCCTGCCCGAAGACGCCAAGACCGACGCCTGTGATTCTACGGCCTCATGCTCAACGAGAAGCGCGACGGCGTGAAGGCCTTCGTCTTCCAGAGCTTCAAGAACGGTCAGCCTGAGCTTGCCGCCAACGCTCCCGTTGAAAACAACCAGGTGAACCTGCAGCAGGTCGCGCAGTATGCGGTCGAGTTTGCAGCGGCGCTCAAGAAGAATGCTGAGGCGGGCGGCACTCCTGCGGCTCGGTAATTCCTCTCTCCGGAAGAACAGCGGCATCCGGCAGGCTTGCGGGTCTGCCGGATGTTTGTTTTGGCTAGCGGACAAATACGTTACGGGATGCGTTCCGGGGCTGTTCTCAGCGCCTCGGCGTGTAAAATGCCTGCCTTGTACAAACACCGCTTTTCCTGCTCCTTTCTCATGTCCGCCTCCCACATTCCCCATCACGTCGCGATCATCATGGACGGCAACGGCCGCTGGGCCAAGTCGCGTCTGCGTCCGAGGACAGAGGGGCACAGGCAGGGCGTCGAGGCGCTCAACCGCGTGGTGGAGGCGGCCGCCAGGGCAGGCATCGAACGCCTGACGGTATTCGCCTTTTCGAGCGAAAACTGGCGCAGGCCCGCCGCAGAGGTCTCGATGCTCATGAAGCTTTTCGCACAGGCGCTCCGCCGCTGGTGCGAGCCGCTCGCCGAGGCGGGCGTCAGGCTTCGAGTCATCGGAGACAGGACGGCCTTTTCCGATACGGTTCGCGAGGCCATCGCTGAAAATGAAGCTGCCACTGCGGGTGGCACGAAGATGGAGCTCGTCATTGCGGCGAACTACGGCGGACGCTGGGACTGCTGTCAGGCGGCGTCCGAATGCGCCGCGGCAGGGCTTGAGATGACGCCCGAGAATATCGGAAGGTTCATGAGCGTGCCTGATGTCGATCTTTTGATTCGTACGGGCGGCGAATGCAGGATCTCCAACTTTCTTTTGTGGCAGAGTGCTTACGCGGAAATCTACTTCACCGATGCGCTCTGGCCCGACTTCGGCGAGGACGACTTGAAGGAGGCTCTTCGCTGGTATGAGGGGCGCGAGCGCCGCTTCGGTCGCACGAGCGAACAGCTCAGGAACGGCGGCTGAAGTCAGGGGAGCTTTCCGACTTTCCGACAACATGGATGTAGAGACGGCCTGCCTTTCAGCGGGACTTTCTTGTGCGCTCCAACCGAAGAGGCGGAAGAACGGGAGTGCTCGTCTTCGCCTGAATGCAGCCGCGTTTTCGGCTTTCTGGGTTTCGGATGCAGGACATGAGGCCTGCAGTGAGGAGCGGGCGCAGGCCTGAACAAGACGGTGTTTTCAACGCGCCCCTTTGAGGAATTCGGCCACGCGAGGTCCTGCATTGGCTAAAATGGCAGGATGCTGGCCTTTATATGAAAGGCGACACCCCCATAGACATACAACGCGCCGGTCACGAGAACCGGCCGGAGGTTCCTTCATCATGTTGCTTACGCGCGTGATCACCGCAGCCGTGCTGCTGGCCGTTCTGACGCTCTCGATCTACATTGGTCCGTTTGCCTTTGCAAGCGTCATGGCCATTGCCTTCGGCGCCACGCTCTATGAGTGGCTGCGCATCGGCGGCCTCGGTCCCCGTCCCGCTCTTCTCGTCGCCGCCGTCGAAATGGTAGTCCAGCTTTCGCTCTACTGGGCGGGTGCGCTTGACCGCATGAACTGGTTCCTGATGCTCATGAACGGCTGCGTGATGCTGGCCTGGTTCGTGATCTTCTTTGCGGAACTCTTCCATCGTGAAAACGGCTTCAAGGTCTCGCAGCGCCAGTGCCTCTGGTCCGCCGTGACCTTCGTGCCCGCCGCCTACCTGTCGCTTCTCTGGCTCTTTGAACAGGGGGACTGGGTGCTCGTCCTCTCCGTGCTCCTTATCGTCTGGGGCGCCGACATCTCCGCCTACTTCTGCGGTCGCGCCTGGGGCAAGCACCGCATGGCGCCCGCCATTTCGCCCAAGAAGACCTTCGAGGGCGCGATCGGCGCCTACGTGATCGTGATCGTCTTCTTCGCGCTCACGTACGTCTTCTGCGTGCAGCAGAACGTCTTCACGAACTACCTTTTCGACAATGCGGGCTTCCTGTGGGGCGTCGGCGTGCTCGCGATGCTCGTTGCGCTCTCGATTGCCGGCGACCTCTGGGAGTCGATGCTCAAGCGCCTTGTCGGAATCAAGGACTCTTCTAACCTGCTGCCCGGCCACGGCGGCTTCTTCGACCGCATGGACGCCTCGCTCCCCGTTCTGCCTGCCACGGCCTTCATCATGCTGTGGATCCAACTGATCGTTCACTAAGCCTGAACTGAGGATCATGCAGAGGGCGCGGTACCGACAACTCGGCCCGCGCCCGTTCTTATTTTGGACCCTGATTCATGACCGACGCCTACAAAGTCCCCGACCTTGCGCCCGGCGCCTTTCACCGGGCTGAAGAGACCGTGCGCCGCTCCCGCTTCATTGTGACGATGGCGAGGGTTTCGAGTCCCGAGGAGGCGAAGGCCTTCATCGACCGCATCCGAGAGGAGCACGCGGGCGCCACTCACAACTGCTGGGCCTACAACGCAGGCGCTCCCGGCGACACGGCTCAGGTGGGCGCGAGCGACGACGGAGAGCCAAAGGGTACGGCGGGACGTCCCATGCTCACCGCACTCCTGCACAGTGACGTGGGTGAGGTGGCGGCCGTCGTGACGCGCTACTTCGGCGGTATCCTGCTCGGTACTGGCGGTCTTGTCAGGGCGTATCAGGGTTCGGTCAAGCTCGGACTTGAGGGCCTTCCCGTCACGCTTCGCGAGGACATGCGCCGCTTCGTGGTTTCGATCGAACCCCATCAGGTTTCGGACTTCCAGCACTTTCTCGCCGAGGCGAGGGGACGCGTGCAGTCGTCGGACTTCCGCTTTGACGCAACCTTCGAGGTGCTCGTCCCGTCGGACGAGGCGGACGCCTTCGTCGAGCGCCTGTCGGAGGCCACGGCGGGCGAAGCGCTCATCGATCCGATTGACGAGGAGTAGGTCCTCAGGGAGATTCAAGCCCGGGAGGATCCCATGAATGTGACTGCATCTGTCAGGCTGCAAGTCTTCGCAAGAGAAGGATCGCGTGAAAACATAGCGGTCTAGAATGGGATCATGGGCAGTTTGCCCTGCAGGATTTGCCGGCCGCAAGGCCTAAACAGGACGAGAGGATTGGTTCGCCGTGCGTTTTGCAATTTTTCATGCCGTCTGTGCGCTCTGGGTGCTCTGGCGCTTCTGGCTTCCGATGAATGCACCGCGGGCGGTGAAGGTCGCGGGCTTTGTTGTGACGCTTCTCATCGCCGCCTTTCCCGCCGTCACCGCCACGTTCTTCGGCGGGCTCGTTAGCCCCGAGCTGCCCGCCTGGGTGCTGGCCGCCGGCAACGGCTGCGTCTTCGCGCTCACCGTGCTTGCAGGCCTCACGCTGCTTCGCGAGGTCGTCATCTTTCTGTCCGTTCTGGCCGGCCGTTCGGGAGAGCGCATGCATCGCTTCGTGCAGAAGGACAGGCGCGTGGCGATCGGCATGACGGCCGCGGCCGTTGGCATTTCGGCCTTCGGTCTTCGGCAGGGACTCAGGGTTCCCTGCGTCAAGGAGATGACGGTTCCGATCGAGGACCTGCCTGCGGGACTTGAGGGCATGAGGATCGTGCAACTCTCCGACCTGCATGCGTCGGCGCTTCTGCGCGCGCCCCACATGAAGGATCTCGTGGCAAGCGTCAACAGCCTCTCGCCCGATCTCGTCGTCATCACGGGCGACCTCGTCGACGGCGAGGTGGACGTCAGGTCCGAGGACGTTGCTCCGCTCGCGGAACTTCGTGCACGGCACGGCGTCATCGCGGTCGAGGGCAATCACGAGCACTACCTTGACTACGAAGGTTGGATGAAGAAGATTCCGTCGCTCGGCATAAGGCTTCTGAGAAACGAGTGGAGGGCCGTCGAGCACAACGGGGCCACCCTTGTCGTGGGCGGCGTGACGGATCCTTGGGCAAGGCGCTTCGGACGCGAGCTGCCCGATCCCATCAAGGCCTTTGCGGGCGCACCCGAAAAAGGACCGAGAATTCTTCTTTCCCATCAGCCCAAGCACGCCCGAAAGTACGACGAGGCTGTGCGTTTTGACCTGCTGCTTTCGGGGCACACCCATGGCGGGCAGCTCTTTGCGCTCACCGAGCTGGTGGCGATCCTCAACGCGGCCTTCGTGCGGGGCTGGTATGCGCTCAAGCATGCGAGGCTCTACGTGCATTCGGGCTCGGGCGTCTGGAACGGATTCCCCGTGCGCGTCGGGGTGCCAAGCGAGATCGCCGTCTTCACGCTATCCCGAAAGGTCTAAGGCTTAAGGCCCGGGCGTTCGGCCGCGGGTAAAATACTGCGCAGAACAATGGAAGCCTGACGGCAAGGACCGCAGGCCGACCGACAGGAACAATCGAACCAACAACTGACAAGGGGCAACATGACACAGTCCATCACGATTCTCGGCGCAACGGGCAGCATCGGCCGTTCGACGCTTGACGTCGTCTCGCGCTATCCCGAGCGCTTCAGCGTTCACGCCGTGGCGGGCGGCTCCCGCGTGGAGCCGCTGGTGGACGTCTGCCTCTCTGCACGTCCGAAGCGCGCCGTCATTGCGGATGCCTCGAAGGTGGTGGAGCTTGAACAGGCCCTCTGCACGGTCGGCCTCGGTGACATCGAGGTGCTCGGCGGCCCCGAGGCCGTCTCCCGCCTCGCGGATGATCCCGACACGGACGTCGTCGTGCAGGCCGTGGTCGGCGCCGCGGGTGTTGCGCCCACCTTTGCGGCCGCTCGCGCGGGCAAGCGCCTTCTTCTTGCCAACAAGGAGAGCGTCGTCTGCGGCGGCCGTCTTCTGATGGAGACCGTCAGGAATTCAGGTTGCGAGCTTCTGCCCGTCGACAGCGAGCACAATGCGATCTTCCAGTGCCTCGCGGGCGCGACTGAAAAGGCGAGGGCGGGGGCGAGGATCGTCCTTACGGCCTCCGGCGGCCCGTTCCGCGGTCGCACGAATCTTGAGGGCATCACGCCTGAGCAGGCCGTCGCTCATCCGAAGTGGTCCATGGGCCGCAAGATCAGCGTCGACTCCGCGAGCCTCATGAACAAGGGCCTTGAGGTGATCGAGGCGCGCTGGCTCTTCGACTTCGAGCCCGGGCGCATCAAGGTCGTGGTCCACCCCGAGAGCATCGTACACTCGGCGGTCGAGTTCGAGGACGGCGCGGTCATCGCGCAGCTGGGTTCGGCTGACATGCGCACGCCGATTGCCTACTCCCTCGGCTGGCCCGAAAGGCTTGACGGCTGCGCGAAGCGCCTGAGCCTTGCCGAAATCGGTCGGCTGACCTTCGAGGAGCCCGACACGAAGACCTTCCCGCTTCTTCAGGCCGCCTACGATGCGCTGTCCGCCGACAACGGCGCGACCATCGTCCTCAACGCCGCCAATGAAATCGCCGTCGAGGCTTTCCTCGAGGGCCGCATCGGCTTCACCGACATCTTCAGCACGGTGCGCGGCATGCTCGAGAGCATTTCGGCGCCGCTTCCCGGGTCGGTTGACGAGATTGTCGAGCTTGATCGTGCTGTGCGCATCAAAACGCGCGAATGTCTTGCAAGACCTTGAATATACGTCGCCGTTTCGGCTTAGCCGTCATGGATAAAAGGACGGAGAAATTGACCATGTTGTTTTCTCTGCAAAAATGCAGCAGGTACAATAGCGCCATGGTCGAAACCGTTCTTCACCTCAGGAAAGAACGCACGGCTCTTTCTTCCAGCAACTCCTGCATCTTAAGAAATGCTCGACCCTTGCATGTCTCTTATAACTCGTCTCAAATCCAAGCTCAATCCCAGTCTTCTTAGGCTGGTGACTTATCTGAAGCCCCATCGTGGCAAGATCGCGATGTCAATCGTCTTCATGATCGGAGCTGGTGCCGCTTCTTCCCTCATCGCGATGCTGCTCGGCAAGCTCACCGACGTCGGGTTTTACGATCAGGAAGCCTGGATCGTCGTGGCTGCGCCTATTGCGCTCATTTTCATCTCGGTTCTGCATGGCGGGAGCATGTTCATGAGCAATTATCTGCTCGGGAAGACTAGTCAGGCCGTGCTTGTAAAACTCAGAGGGGAAATCTTCCACAAGATCTTGCGTTGGCCTGCCGCCACTTATCAGAAGAATTCCACCGGTAACATCACGTCAAAGTTCATCTTTGAGGCGAATGTGGCACTCTCGAATGCGAGCAAGTCCTGCATCATCCTGGTGCGTGACAGCGTGCAGGTGGTGGCGCTCACTTGCGTGCTCGTCTGGAACAACTGGATGCTCGCCATTGTGAGCCTCATTATTGCGCCGATGATTTTCAAGTTGCTCCGATACATCTCCAAGCGAATGAAGACGATCATGGAGACCTGCCAAGCGTCCTTTGCTTCCGTTCTTGAGCGTGTGAAGGAAGTGTACGAGGGGCATCGCCTCGTCAAACTCTCCGATACCTACGCTCTCGAAATGGATCGTTTCAAACGCATCAATGACGGCGTGAGCAAAATGATGATCGACATGACAAAGGTGACCTCCATGGGGACGCCGCTCACGCAACTGATTTTTATGTCAGGAGTTGCTCTGGTACTCGCGTTCGCGATGTTCCAGATCAGCCAGGGGGTGATTACCATGGGGGATTTCGTGACCTTCCTGGCGGCGCTTCTTCTTCTGATGCCGCCGCTTCGAAATCTCGCGGGTGTCAATTCTGGTTTCGTGATGATGGCGGTGGCAGCCGAAAGCATCTTTGCGACGCTCGACGAAGCCGACGAGACGGATGAGGGCAAGGTGGATTTGACCACCTGCAAGGGTGACTTCGTCTTCGAGCATGTCTCGATGCGCTATCCGAACACCAAACGCGATGCGGTTCACGAGTTCAATCTAGAAGTCAAAGCGGGCGACTGTATTGCCCTGGTGGGGTTGTCTGGGTCTGGAAAGAGTACGCTCGTGCACATGATTCCGCGTTTTTGGAATCCTACAAAAGGTCGGATCTTACTGGACGGTATTGACATTCGGGACTTGAGCCTTGAGTCGCTTCGCAGGCACATTGCCATCGTCTCGCAGGATGTCATGCTTTTTGACGACACAATCCGCAACAACGTACTTTACGGCTCACCTGACGCTACGGAAGCCGAAGTCTGGAAGGCGTTGGAGGATGCTTCTTTGGCGGATTTTGTGAGAACCCTTCCAGAGGGGCTCGACACGTTGGTTGGTGAAGGTGGCAGTAGGCTCTCCGGCGGCCAGAAGCAGCGCCTGTCGATTGCGCGGGCGTTTTTGAGAAATACTCCGATTTTAATTCTGGATGAAGCTACCAGTGCGCTTGACAGTGAAAACGAGATGAAGATCAAGGGAGCGCTCGTCTCATTGATGAAGGGACGAACGACGTTTATGGTCGCGCATCGCTTTTCAACGATTGAGCACGCTACGAAGATTGTGGCGATGGCCGACGGTGTGGTCAAGGAAATGGGCGCGCGTGCCGAGTTGCTTAAACAAAACGGTCTCTTTGCCGAACTTTTGCGACTGCAGTCACTGGAAAAGCGCGAAGAGAAGACTGAAAACAACAATGAAGGTAAGACGGATGGAGGGGAGCTGGCATGAAGTGGATGGAGAAAGTGGATCCTGATCTGCGCCGTCTTTATCGATATTTTCTCCCGCATAAATGGCGTCTGGCCGTGGCGGTCGTCTTTTTAATGGGGTCTGCCAGCATGTCGTCCGTGACGGCGACTTTGCTCGGTAAAATGACTGACATCGGGTTTTATCATCAGGAAGGCTGGAATATTTATGCAGCACCGCTTGCGCTCATTGGTGTGACTCTGGGGTTTGCCATCTGTACGGTGATGAGTACGGTTCTAATGGCCAAGGTAAGCCAGGCCGTGCTGGTCAAACTGCGCATGCAGTTATTTGAAAGCATTTTGCACTGGCCCGATGCTGAATATCAGCGGAATACAACGGGGCGAATCAGTTCCAAGTTCGTCAACGAAGCGACGATGGCGCTGTCGGGAGCGGCACAGTCATTCATCGTATTGGTGCGTGATTCGATTCAGGTCGTGGCGTTGCTGTCGGTGCTTTTTTGGCATGACTGGCAACTTACGCTTGTGACGTTCGTCATCATTCCGGGCCTCGCGTTGACCCTGCGCACGATTTCAAGGCGTATACGAAAGATTGTGAGGGAAAGTCAGGAAACGCTCGGCAAGATGATTTCGCGAGTACAGGAGACCTATGAAGCCGAGCGTCTGGTCAAGGTGAGCAATACCTATGACTTTGAGGAAAAGCGCTTTGCAGAGGTTAACGAACACATTTTCAAACTGACGCTCAAGAACATCAAGATGACAGCTGTGACGACCCCCGTGACGCAAATGCTCACGATGGTGGCCATTGCCTGCGTTGTTGGGATGGCGCTTTACGAAGCGCAAAAAGGATTATTGACGATCGGGGAGTTCATCACTTTCCTCTCGGCGTTGTTGCTGATGAAGGCGCCGATTCAACATCTCTCGGGACTGAACGGCACCTTTGCGAGTATTTCCGTAGCTGCCAAGAGCATCTTCGATACGATTGATGCTGAAAGGGAGAAGGACGATGGTCCGGATTTGCTGATTCAGCCGGGTGGTGGCACTGTTACGTTTGAGAATGTGACGGTTGTTTACCCCGGCAAGGATGTCCCAACGTTGAAGTCTTTTTCCTTGGAGATCAAGCAAGGCGAACGCGTTGCACTGGTAGGTCAGTCGGGCTCGGGTAAGACGACATTGGTTAACCTGATAGCGAGGTTCTTGGAACCATCGGAAGGGCGAATTTTGATCGACGGTCAGGACATATCGAAGGTTTCGTATCGCAGCTTGCGCCGTCAGATGGCGTTTGTGACACAGGATGTCGTACTATTTGACAGTACGTTGAAATATAATCTCACATACGGTCTGGGAAATGTAGCGGAGTGCGACATTCAAAAGGCTTTGGAAGTATCATCACTGACGGAGTTGGTGCAAGCGTTGCCTGAGGGGTTGGAGACGCGTGTGGGCGAAGGAGGAAATATACTTTCCGGAGGCCAAAAGCAACGAGTGTCGATTGCTAGAGCATTTCTGAAGAACGCTCCGATTCTGATCATGGATGAGGCGACCAGTGCCTTGGATAGCAAGACCGAGCAACAAGTCGTGGAAGCCATGAACAGATTGAGGGAAGGAAGAACTTGTATTACTGTCGCTCATAGATTGGGGAGTGTGATGGAAGCAAATAGGGTCTTTGTGATGAATGCAGGAAAAGTAATTGAAGAGGGCTCACCACAGAAATTAATTCAGATGAAAGGCTTTTTTTACAGGGCGGCTAAGGATCAGTTATTAGCCTGAATTTTTAATAAGCCTTCAAGGGAGCCTCAATTCCCTCGAAGGCTTTTGTTTGATGGTAGCCTGATGCTCACTTTAGGGAAGCTCTTCAAAACCCCCATCTCTGAACGATGGGGGAAGCAGATTTGTTTAAACGAGTGACTTTTGACCAGGTGTTGAAAAGCGTCGAAAGTTCCCGTGAACGTTAGTCGTTCGATTTTTCCGAATAATGCTGAAACAACTCGATATTTGCCTAAAAATTGGGCAAATATCGTTTTCAAGAGTCGGCAAGGCCCCATGGCACTCGAGACGAAGCGCGCACCAGAGTTTCGGGATAATCAGCAAGGTAGCCTTGGCGGAGCGCACCATTTGCGCAAGCGGTTGCAGTTGTAGAGAGCAAACAACGTGAGCGCTCGACTGTGATTTTTCGCCAACCCGCGATAACGAACCTTGGCATAGCCATAAATCCTCTTCAGCCAGAGGAAGCACCACTCAATCGAGCATCGTACCGATGCTTTTGCATGTTCCAGTTGCCGCTTTACGTTCACGCATTCGACGAGCGCTTGACCAAGTTCGCCTCCAAAGTTCTCACTGATTGACAATTCCTTCTTCCATGCGCTCGGCCTGGCAGCAATGTACCATGACACGTCCTTGAAAGGAATCGCCTGAATTTCAGCACGCTTGTGGCAACCGATGTAGCCGGAATCAAGGAAGACCTTCTTCTCAAGCCCCTTCAGAAGGTCGCCCAGATGAGTAATGTCATGTTCATTAGCCGGTGCGGCGACCGTGCCATAGATGATCCCGGATTCAGAGCAGGCGGCAATGTGCTCCTTCATCCCGAAATGCCAGGTGTTGGCCTTCTTGCCCGAAGCCATCTCAGGATCTCGAGCGTGAGCCTTGTTCTTCGTTGACGACGGCGCTTCGATAAAGGTGCCGTCAGCCGCCACCATATCAAAAGAACAGGCTCCGGCCTCTGCTGCCATATTTACCGTGCGCTCGAGGAATTTCTGCGCCAACCCATGTTGTTCAATGAAATGCCGGAAGCGCAGTATCGTCGAATCTGAGATGAAAAGACGAGTGCTGGACACGCGGCAGAAGTTGCGAGCCACCATATCGCTCGCCAAATATGACTCCATCTCTGGATCAGACAGGTTGAGAGAGACCTGAAGCAGATGAACCCGAACCATCGTTTCAAGGCGCGTATACGGCCTTCCTTGTTGAACCGTCTCGCCGGCTTTGATGTGGTAGTGAGGCAGGCATAGTTGGATCAATTCGTTGATTACATCATCTGTCAAGCGATCCATGGCATTCACGCGGCGATCAGCATGAGCCCGACGAACATGTAGGAACTTTTCAGCGTCAATGTCTGCAAAGCTCAATTGACCATTAAACAACTCTTCTATAGCGTTACAAGATCGCAAACGTCAGCACAATAGAATTATACTATTTTGATGGCAAAAAAAAACACCATTTTTTGACGTTGTAAAGAAAAACCGAACGGAACAATTTTGTTCAATTCGGCTTGGGAACAGGGGTTTTTGAAGAGCTTCCCCAACGAAATTTGGGTGCTGATTGATCAGGATGACTGGCCGGCTTCGCATGTTGAATCATTGAAAGAAGGAAAGGGCATTCGTCAGGCCGTGGAGGCGCGGCACCAGTCCCATGTGCTAAACGAAGCGAGACACGCTTCGGACGGAAAGGCTCCGCACGAGGTCAGGAAGGTTGAGGAGAGGCAGTGAGCGGCAGGCGCCTTTCTTCCTGTCGTGTCATTGCTTTGCCTTCGTATAATTTCCTTTTCATGGGCCTGCATTGCGTGGGCCCCGTATTGAGAAGGAAACGGAGCCTTGATTGAGCCGACCGATTCAGAACAAAAGGAAAGATCCGTCGCCGTGACGCTCGGCGAGGTGCTTGCCGGACTTCATGGCATGGCGGAAATACCGGGAATGCCTGATTTGGCGGGAATGCCGCCTGATGGCTTCACGTTTCAGATCCCGCCGTGCCAGCGCCCTTATCGCTGGAAACTCTCCGACATTGAGCACGTGCTCGCCGACGTAGCCGACATGAGGTCCGCTGAATCGACGACGCTCTGGTACTTCGGGCCGATCTGCTTCAGGCGTGACAAGGACGTCATGCAGATCTACGACGGCCAGCAGCGTCTCACATCGATGCTTCTCGTGGTCTCGGTGCTGGCCGAACGCCTTCAGGCGGACGGTGCAAACCTCGGACTTTCAGAAGAACAGGCCGAAAGGCTGCGAAGCGCCGCCGAAGGCGCCGCACGGTTCAGCTACGAGCGTCCCGCTACGGTTGATGCCATCATGCTCATGGCAGAGCGTTTGCGCAACAGGTTCGGCGTCAACAGGACAGCGGAGGCAGCTCAGTTTGACGTGAGAGAGGATGCGAAACGCGTCGTCTGGATGCTCGATCACGTCTTCTTCAGCGCCACCGTTTTGCGCAGCGACATCGAGGCCGCACAGTATTTTCAGGGCGAAAACAACCGTGGTGCATCGATGCAGCTCGTCGACCTCGTCAAGTCGCTGAACCTCAGGTTTGTGCCTGAGGCTGATCTCGAAAAGTATGCGGCTCTCTGGACGAATCTGGCCGAACAAAGAACGCGGGGTACTTTTCAGGGAAGCGATGCCGTCGAGCGCGTGTTGCTTCCGTCCATGCTCATTGTCCGCGGGCTCTGGACGTTCGAGGCCGAGGCGAATGATGCCGACGACTACAGGCACTTCATCAGCGGCCGCGGCGATTTTGCAAGGAAAAGGATTTCGGACTCAAGGGCCGGTACTCAGGGCGAGGCCACGTTTCCGACGCTTTCCTCGATGCCGCGCACGGGTGTTCCGTTCTTCAGGACACTTGTCTGGAGCGCGGTTCTGCTTGCTGCCGTGAGGCGGACGCTCGACACTGAGGCAGATGATTATCAGCAGTACATCACGGGCCAGGAACTCGAGCCTCTGCTCTGCAACGGACTTGTTTACTGGGCCGACGCCTTCATGACCGACGCCGACGGCAGCATGCCGAATCGTTTCGAAGCCTTCATGGCGTCGGCACTCGAGGATCCTTCGCAGGTGAATCCCGACCTCCTCGCCGAGGCGGACATCGTCAAGGAGTGTGCCGCTCGTCTTGCGCGCGATCCCGCCTATGAAGGATGGCGCGAAGCGCTCCTTCTCGTGATGGAGACGTTGAGACTGTTGTGGGAGAGGCTCGACTGGCGCCGCATCGTCAGGGCGCTTGCGCTTGAAAGGACCGGCGAATGCCTGCTGCTCGTGCCGTATGCCTGCGGCCGGGCGGAGGAGACGGTTGCGGAGCTCTTCAGGCGAGTCCGATATCGCCCGTCGTCGATGACAGGTCCGAACGGGCACAACGGGGACAACGAGGAGAGCAAGAAGGAAAAGAAGAATCATGCGCACCAAGTGAGCAAGGCAAGCAAGATGGTTGTATTTGATCTGTATGAGGCCTGCGGGAGTCGTTCCGAAAGCATCGCCGCCGTGTTCAATTCGTAGGAGTTTTTGATGATGAAGGAAAACACTTTTGCCGTTAGCCTCACCTTGGAGGACCTCAAGCGCCGTCGTCTTGTGATTCCGTGCTTCCAGCGTCCATACCGCTGGACCAGAGATGAGGCCGCAGTCCTCTTCGACGATCTCATGGCTTTTCAAGAGGTCGCGAAGCTCGATTCGTCGATCCGCTATTCGCTCGGCACGATCGTGACGGCAAGGCTCGATCCCAGGGGCGAAGAACTCTTCGTTCTTGATGGGCAGCAGCGACTGACGACGGTCGCGCTTCTCGAGAACGTACTTGAGAGCCATCTTGACAAAGAGATGGCTGACGAGAAGGCGCCGCTTCCGCCGAAGTGGCTTTCCTACAGGAATCTGCCTGAGGGAGCGTCATTCCCTGGCAGGTGGAAGAAGGCGGGACGGAAAGAGGTTTTTGATTCCAACGGCGTAAGAGACGCCTTTGAGGAAAGGCTGTCGATGTCCAAGGACGATTCGGTGGGGCTGGATCCCGAGCGCGTTCTCGAACTGCTTCGCAACCGCGTCTTCTTCAATCTCGCTGAGGTGCCGCTGGAGTCTCTTGCGCAGACGAATGATCAGGAGGTGCACATTGAGGCTGCCATGATGTTCGAGAACGTCAACGTCCGTGGCGTGCCGCTCACCGACGCCGACATTCTCAAGGCGCAGCTTGTCGAGAGAATGGATCCCGACGATGCGGACTTCTACGATCAGACATGGAGCGCGATCCTGAAGGCGCTCGCTCTGAACTCCGTCGAGGCCCTGCCGGATCTTTCGAAAATCGAGGTCAAGGCGGTGAGCACCACCCATGGCGGCCCGCTGTCAGACATCCTGAAGCGATCCCGCGGGCAGAAGGTCCGCGTGCTTGCGGGCACTGGTTCGGATGAAGGGAAGGGGGGACGTAGTTCTTCGACACATGCGGCGCTCGATGCGACGATGCTGCTTGTCACCGCCCGCGTGCTGTGGAAGGCTTTGGTGAATCAGGACGTCGACGACTACCTGACGCGCGAGAAGTTCCAGCTCCGCTTCAAGCCTCTTCTTGACAAGGATGAAGCCCGACGTTGTGGGAACGCCTGGCAGTTCCTGCACCTGATGCTTGTCACCGCTCGCTTCGTGCTCGAATGGTGTCCGAAGTCGGGCAGCGAGGGCTTGTCCTTCGACAATGAGACAAACGCAAAGCTTCTCGGCGATGTCGGCGTGGAGCTTCTCGAGACGCTTATGGCCGAATCCGGCGGCGCCACGGGCCGATACTGGATCGTCCTCGGCGTGCTGCTTTATCGCAACGCCATCGTGAAGAACGGCGGGCGCGGGATTGAGGACGTGACGTCAAGAAACGAGCTGAAGCAGGCTGCGCATGCTCTCAAGCCGGGCGCAAACAAGGGCTTCGCAAAGGATCTCGTCGATCGTCTCAAGGCGTGGGGTGCCCGCCTCGCATTCGAAAAGGGGATCGTCCCCTCCGTGGAACTGGTCTCTCAAATGGCGAACGAGGAGCCGCAGCCTCTTCCGGACAACTCTTCGACGGAGCACTGGCTCTATCCCGGCCGCCGTTATCTATTCTGGACGGACTGGCTCATCCGGTGCGACCGCAGACAGAATTTCGATGTGATGAAGAAGGTCTTCGCCGATTTGTCGACCAAGTTCTTCGAAGATCCCAATTCACAGGTCAAGTTCTTCAAAGATCTCGGGGACAGGATTGAAAAGAGCCGCATCACCTTCAGTGGTCAGGTTGAACACTGGGTCCCGCAGGCTGACGACAGGGCATCCCGCCTTCTCGCCGGGGAAGCCCGCCATCTCGATGAAGAACCTCGCCAGATTGATATTTTTGGGAATCTCGCCCTCATCGACGCCTCGCTCAACAGCAAACTCACCCGTTGCGGCAGTAAGATGAAGGCCGAAATCGTCAAGCAAGCCGGCGGCAACCTGAGCGTGAAACTTCTGTGGCTCACCTGCTGGTCGGAGCTGTGCCGAGGGGATCTGGACATGACGAAGGACCTGCCCGTCCTCAACGCGGCCTGGAACCAGTTCGCACTGGAGGCAACACGGAAATACGCCGCCAAAGCAGGCCAGTGATTAAGCTGTGAACGGTACCGCATGCGGTGAGGAAGGTCGAGGAGATGCACTGAGCGGCGGGCGCTTTTCTTCCTGCCGTGTCGGTGCTCCGGCGTCGATATAATTTTTTTCATGGGCCTGCATTTCGCGGGCCGAGCCTTGAGAAGGGAACGGAGCCTTGACTGAGCCTACTGATGCCGAACATGGGGAAAGGTCCATCGCCGTGACGTTCGGCGAGGTGCTTGCCGGACTTCAGGGCATGGCGGAAATTCCGGGAATGCCTGAATTGGCGGAAATGCCGCCTGCGGGCTTCACGTTTCAGATCCCGCCGTGCCAGAGGCCGTACTGCTGGAAGCTCTCCGACATTGAGCACGTGCTCGCCGACGTGGCCGACATGAGGTCATCAGAATCGACGACGCCCTGGTACTTCGGGCCGATCTGCTTCAGGCGTGACCAGAATGTCATGCAGATCTACGACGGCCAGCAGCGTCTCACATCGATGCTTCTCGTGGTCTCGGTGCTGGCCGAACGCCTTCAGGCGGACGGTGCAAACCTCGGACTTTCAGAAGAACAGGCCGAAAGGCTGCGAAGCGCCGCCGAAGGCGCCGCACGGTTCAGCTACGAGCGTCCCGCTACGGTTGATGCCATCATGCTCATGGCAGAGCGTTTGCGCAACAGGTTCGGCGTCAACAGGACAGCGGAGGCAGCTCAGTTTGACGTGAGAGAGGATGCGAAACGCGTCGTCTGGATGCTCGATCACGTCTTCTTCAGCGCCACCGTTTTGCGCAGCGACATCGAGGCCGCACAGTATTTTCAGGGCGAAAACAACCGTGGTGCATCGATGCAGCTCGTCGACCTCGTCAAGTCGCTGAACCTCAGGTTTGTGCCTGAGGCTGAGCTCGAAAAGTACGCGGCTCTCGGGACGAATCTGGCCAAGGAAAGACCGTGGGGAACCTTTCAGGGAAGCGATGCCGTCGTGCGCGTGCTGCTTCCGTCCATGCTCATTGTCCGCGGGCTCTGGACGTTCTGGGCCCATTGGAATGATCCTGCCGACTACAGGCACTTCATGAGCGGCGGCGGTGCTCTTGCAAGGAAAAGAATGTCGGACTCAAGGGGCGGTACTCAGGGCGAGGCCACGTTTCCGACGCTTTCCTCGATGCCGCGCGCGGGTGTTCCGTTCTTCAGAACACTTGTCTGGAGCGCGGTTCTCCTTGCCGCCGTGAGGCAGACGCTAGACACTGAGGCAGATGATTACAAGAAGTACATCACGGGCCAGGAACTGGAGCCTCTGCTCTGCAACGGACTTGTCTACTGGGCCGACGCGTTCATGACGGACGGTGACGGCAGCATGATGAAGCGTTTCGACGACTTTATGGCGTTGGCACTCGAGGATCCTTCGCAGGTGAATCCCGACCGCCTCGCCGAGGCGGACATCGTCAAGGAGTGCGCCGATCGTCTTTCGCGCGACTCCGCCTATGAAGGATGGCGAGAGGCACTTCTTCTCGTGATGGAGATGGTGAGACTGTCGTGGGGCAGACTCGACTGGACCCGCGTCGTCAAGGCACTGGCGCTTGAAAGGACCGGCGAATGCCTGCTGCTCGCGCCGTATGCAGGCGGTCGGGCGGAGGAGACGGCCGAGGAGCTCCTCAGGCGAGCTCGACTTCGCCCGTGGGACCTGGCAGGTGCGGGCTGGGAGAGCAGGATGGCTGTTTTTGAGGCGTATGACGCTTGCGGGAGCCGTTCCGAAAGCATCGCCGTCGTGTTCAAGTCGTAGGAGCTCTGATGACGACGGTAAACACTTTTGCCGTTGGAGGCTCAAGAACCGTCATCTGGTGACTCCGTGCTTCCTGCGGCCGTGTCGCTGGACCTTTTTCATCCTTGACGGGCAGCCTTAGCGCGAAGCTCCTGTGGCTCGCCTGCTGGTCGGAGCTGCGCGAAAAAGATCTGGACAAGACGGAACTGCCCGCCCTCAACAAGGCCTGAAATCAGTTCGCACTGGATGCGACCCGGAAATACGCCGCCAAATCCGGCCGGTGATGAGTCAGGGGACGGGCCTTTCGGAGCGCTTTCGGATCATCGCCCGTCCCGCCGTTATTTTCATTTCAGGTCCCGATCGCATCCGAAAATGCTGTCGAAAGCCTCTGGTGATACACTAAGGTAATTTGCATAGACGAAGTGAGTTTCTAGGCGGTATCTCCTAAGACATACTGCCCGACCTAGGCAGTTTGCCATCCCGTATTTGCGGGTTTTTCAAAAATCTCTGTGCCGCAGGCATGCGCACGGAGATTTTTTGATGCAACATCTCCATGTTTCCTCTCCGCCGGCCCGTCGGGCGCTCCCTTTCCCGGATGGAAAACAGAATCCCCCAAAAATAGAAACACTGGAGAGCCAGGTTATGACCCGACAGAAAGAGGAGGCCAGGCGCGAAGCCGGCCTCAAAGGGCTTTATCGCTCGGAACTCGAGCACGACGCGTGCGGCGTGGGTGCCGTCGTCAACATCAAGGGCAGGGCGTCGCACAAGGTCATTGAAGATGCGCTGCTGATTCTGCACAACCTCGACCATCGAGGCGCCGTGGGCGCCGATCCGCTCTGCGGCGACGGCGCGGGCATTCTCATTCAGATTCCGGACGCCTTCTACCGCGAGGAGATGCGTGCGCAGGGCGTTGAGCTTCCCGCAGTCGGCGACTACGGCGTCGGCATGATCTTCCTGCCGCAGGAGGCCGCCTCCCGCGCCGCCTGCGAACAGGAGCTCGAGCGCTCGGTCAGGCGCGAAGGCCAGGTCGTGCTCGGCTGGCGCGACGTTCCCGTCTGCGAAGTGATGACGATGAGTCCGACCGTGAAGGCGAGCGCGCCCGTCATCCGCCAGATCTTCATCGGCCGCGGGCCCGACGTGATGGTCCAGACCGCGCTCGAGCGCAAGCTCTACGTCATCCGCAAGACGGCCTCCCACCGCATTCAGGCCCTGAAGCTCACGCACGGCTCCGAGTACTTCGTGCCGTCGATGAGCACGCGCACCGTCGTCTACAAGGGCCTGCTGCTCGCCGATCAGGTCGGACAGTACTACCTTGACCTGCAGAACGAAAAGGTCGAGAGCGCCATCGCCGTTGTGCACCAGCGATTCTCGACCAACACCTTCCCGAGCTGGGCTCTTGCGCATCCGTACCGCTACATCGCGCACAACGGCGAAATCAACACGGTCCGCGGCAACAACTTCTGGCTGCGCGCCCGCGAGCAGGTCTGGCAGTCGCCCGTGCTCGGCGGCGAGATCCGCAAGCTCGCCCCGATCATCTACGACGGCCAGTCCGACACGGCGAGCCTTGACAACGCCATCGAGCTGATGGTGATGTCGGGCTATTCGCTCGCGCAGGCGATGCTCATGCTCGTGCCCGAAGCCTGGGAGAAGTCGACGACGATGGATCCCGACAGGCGCGCCTTCTACGCATATCATGCCCCGATGATGGAGGCCTGGGACGGTCCGGCCGCCATCGTCTTCACGGACGGCGTGCAGATCGGCGCGACGCTTGACCGCAACGGCCTCAGGCCCGCGCGTTACGTGCTCACCGATGACGACACGGTCGTGCTCGCGAGCGAAGTGGGCGTCCTGCCCATTCCCGAAAGCCGCATCCGCCGCAAGTGGCGCGTCGAGCCGGGCAAGATGCTCCTCATCGACACGGGCCGCGGGCGCATCATCGAGGACGACGAGATCAAGAACCAACTCGCCCTCGCCAAGCCCTACCGCGAGTGGGTCGACCGCCTCAACCTGAGGCTCGCCGACCTCGCGGGCGCCGCCGAGGCCGAGCCCGACGAAGCCGTCGGCCCCGAGCGCGTCCGGGAGCTGCAACGCGTCTTCGGCCTCACCCAGGAGGACGTCGACCTCATTCTCGTGCCGATGGCCAGAAAGGGAATGGAGCCCGTGGGCAGCATGGGCAACGACGTCTCGCTCCCGGTCCTCTCGAAGAAGTCCAAGCCGCTCTCCCAATACTTCAAGCAGCTCTTTGCTCAGGTGACGAACCCGCCGATCGATCCGATCCGCGAGGAGCTCGTCACGAGCCTCATCAGCTACATCGGTCCGAAGCCCAACGTGCTCGACGTCAACGACGTGGAGCAGACGAGGCGCATCGAGGTCTCGCAGCCCGTCCTTACGGACGCGGAGATGCGCAAGCTCCTCTCGATTTCCGACTACACCTCGGGCAAGGTGAGGAGCAAGGTGATCGACATCACCTATCCCGCCGCCTGGGGCAGCGCGGGCGTCGAGGCCTGCCTCGCGGGCCTGTGCGCTCAGGCCGTCGACGCGATCAAGCTCGGTCACACGATCCTCATCCTCTCCGACGAGGCGGTCTCGAAGGACCGCGTGGCGATTCCCGCGCTCCTGGCGACCTCGGCCCTTCATCAGCACCTGATCGCCGAGGGCCTGCGCACGACGACGGGCCTCGTGGTGAGCTCGGGCTCCGCGACTGAAACGCACGACTTCGCGCTCCTCATGAGCTACGGCGCCGAGGCGGTGCATCCCTACATGGCCCTCATGACGCTCAAGGATCTCGCGCCCAAGGCCGGGCTCTCGCCCGACGAGGCCGTCGCCCACTACGTCAAGGCCGTGGGCAAGGGCCTCACCAAGGTGATGGCCAAGATGGGCATCTCGACCCTGATGAGCTACCGCGGCGCGAGGATCTTCGAGGCGATCGGCCTGCAGTCGGCCTTCGTCGAGCGCTACTTCACGGGCACGCCCTCGCAGATCGACGGCATCGGCCTCTTCGAGGTGATGCAGGAGGCGATCAACCTCCACAAGGCCGCCTACGGCATCGGCGCCGCCCCCGGCCGCGACCTGCCCACGGGTGGCGAATACGCCTGGCGCGCGGACGGAGAGGAGCACATGTGGACGCCCGAGGCGATCGTCAAGCTCCAGAAGGCCTCCCGCGAGAAGAACTGGAATTCGTACAGGGAATATGCGGACATCATCAACGACCAGAGCCGCCGTCAGATGACGCTGCGCGGCCTGCTGAGGTTCAGGACCGAGGGCTGCACGCCCGTGCCGCTCGACGAGGTCGAGCCTGCGAAGGACATCGTCAGACGCTTTGCAACCGGCGCCATGAGTCTCGGCTCCATTTCGGCCGAGGCCCACGCCACGCTCGCCGTCGCCATGAACCGCATCGGCGCGAAGTCGACTTCAGGCGAGGGCGGCGAGGATCCGAGGCGCTATGAGGCCGAGATGATGACCGGCCTCTCTCCCGTCAAGGCCGGCCAGACGCTCGCCGACGTGCTCGGCAGCGACAGGATTGTCGCGGACGTGAAGCTCGAGGCGGGCGACAGCCTGCGCTCGAAGGTCAAGCAGGTGGCCTCGGCGCGCTTCGGCGTGACGGCCCAGTACCTCGCGAGCGCGGACCAGATCCAGATCAAGATGGCCCAGGGCGCCAAGCCGGGCGAAGGCGGCCAGCTTCCCGGCCACAAGGTGACCGAATACATCACCGAACTCAGGTACTCCGTCCCCGGCGTCGGCCTCATCTCGCCGCCTCCGCATCACGACATCTACTCGATCGAGGACCTCGCGCAGCTCATCCACGACCTCAAGACCGCCAACAGCGCGGCCGACGTCTCGGTGAAGCTCGTCTCCGAAACGGGCGTGGGCACGGTGGCCGCGGGCGTCGCCAAGGCGAAGGCCGACCACATCGTCATTTCGGGGCACGACGGCGGCACGGGCGCAAGCCCGCTCTCGTCGGTGAAGCACGCGGGCAGCGCCTGGGAGCTCGGTCTCTCCGAAGCTCAGCAGACGCTCGTCGTCAACGGCCTGCGCAACCGCGTTGCGATCCAGGTCGACGGCCAGATCAAGACGGGGCGCGACGTCGTCATCGGCGCCATGCTCGGCGCGGACGAATTCGGCTTTGCGACAGCGCCGCTCGTCGTCGAAGGCTGCATGATGATGCGCCAGTGCCACCTCAACACATGTCCCGTCGGCATCGCCACGCAGGATCCGGAACTCAGGAAGCGCTTCCGCGGCAAGCCCGGCGCCGTCATCAACTACTTCTTCTTCGTGGCCGAAGAGGCCCGTCGCATCATGGCCGAACTCGGCATCCGCCGCTTCGAGGACCTGATCGGCAGGTCGGACCTGCTCGTGCAGCGCGACGACATCGACAACTGGAAGGCGAAGGGCGTGGATCTCTCCCGCATCCTTCACCGTCCGAGCGCCGAGCCTTGCGCCATCCGCCACACGCTCGCTCAGGACCATCAGCTTGAGAAGAATCTCGACCATGCGCTCCTGCCCCGCTTCGCCTGCGCGATCGAGGGCGGCGAGACCGTCTCGATCACGACTGCGGTGAAGAACACTCACCGTTCGGTCGGCACGATGATCTCGCACGAGATCGTGAAGAGGCACGGTGCAGCGGGCCTGCCCGACGACTCGATCAGAATCGCGCTTCACGGCACGGCGGGCCAGTCCTTCGGGGCCTTTGCGGCGAAGGGCCTCACGCTCGACCTGTCGGGCGACGCGAACGACTACGTGGGCAAGGGCCTCTCGGGCGGGCGCATCATCGTGAGGGCGCCTGCGGACTTCCACGGCAGGCCGAGCGAAAACATCATCGCGGGCAATGCGACGCTCTACGGCGCCACGAGCGGCGAGGCGTACTTCGCGGGCGTCGTCGGCGAACGATTCGCCGTGAGGCTTTCGGGCGCGAGCGCCGTGATCGAGGGCTGCGGCGACCACGGCTGCGAGTACATGACGGGCGGCACGACGGTCGTGCTCGGACGCACGGGCCGCAACTTCGCCTCCGGCATGTCGGGCGGCGTCGCGTTCGTCTTCGACGCCGACGGCAGCTTCGAGGCGAACTGCAATCCGTCCATGGTCGCGCTTGAACGGGTCATGAGTCACGAGGAGCAGGTGAGGACGAGCGATCCGCGCACCTGGCACATGGGCTGCACGGACGAGGAGCTCCTCAGGCGCCTCATCACCCGCCACCAGCTCTTCACGGACTCGACGCTCGCGGCCGAGCTGCTCGAACATTGGTCGAGCACCCGCGCGCGATTCGTCAAGGTCATTCCGCTTCAGTACCGCGCCGTGCTGCAGAGCAGGGCTTAAAGGAGATTGCCATGTCTGAAAACCAACGCATCGAATTCGGCCATCTCCCGGTCGAGGAACGCATCAAGAGCTTCAGGGACTTCACGATCCCGCTCAACGACGACGAGGTTCATGCGCAGAGCCTGCGCTGCCTGCACTGCGGCACCCCGTTCTGCTCGAACAACTGTCCGCTTCACAACCGTCCCGTCGACTGGAACCGCCTCGTGCGCGAAGGCGACTGGGAGCGCGCCTGGGCGTGCCTCTCGGCGACGAACTCCTTTCCCGAGTTCACGAGCCGGGTCTGTCCCGCGATCTGCGAGGCGGGCTGCACGAGGTACCTTCTCGACGACGCGGCCGTCGGCATCCGCTCGATCGAGCGCGCCGTCATCGACCGCGCCTGGCGCGAGGGCTGGGTGAGGCCTGAGCCTGCGGCCGTGAGGACCGGAAGGCGTGTGGCCGTCGTGGGGTCGGGCCCTGCGGGCCTTGCCTGCGCCCAGCAGCTTGCCCGTGCGGGCCACGACGTCACGGTCTACGATAAGTCCGAGCGCCCCGGCGGTCTTCTTCGCTTCGGCATTCCGGGCTTCAAGCTCGAGAAGGACGTCGTCGAGCGCCGCATCAGCCAGCTTGAGGCCGAAGGCGTCAGGTTCGAGCTCTCCGTGGTCGTGGGCGACAGGAAGTTCGAGGCGGGCGTGCACAACGCCGCCAAGCGGAGCGTGAAGGCCGCGGACCTCCTCGGGGAGTACGACGCCGTCGTGCTCGCCTGCGGCTCCGAGGTGCCGAGGGACCTCAAGGTTCCGGGACGCGAGGGCAGGGGCGTCTTCTTCGCCCTTGACGTCCTGCAGGAGCAGAACCGCGTCGACGAGGGCCTCGTCAAGAAGCCCGCCTTCGACTGCAGGGGCTGCGACGTCGTCATCGTGGGCGGCGGCGACACGGGCAGCGACTGCGTCGGCACCGCCCGCCGTCAGGGCGCGGGCAGGATCTGGCAGCTCGACCTGAGCCCCATGCCGCCCGAGAAGGACGACAAGTCCTGCTGGCCCGCCTGGCCGAGGAAGCTTCGCACCTTCACCTCCCACGAGGAAGGCTGCGAGCGTCTCTGGGAGGCCTCCACGAAGGAGATCCTCTTGAACGACAAGGGCGAAGTGAGGGGCGTGCGCTGCGTGAAGCTCAAGTGGAGCCTCGGTCCCGACGGCCGCTTCACGCCGTCCGAGGTGCCCGATTCCGCCTTCGAGATTCCCTGTCAGCGCGTGCTGCTCGCCATGGGCTTCATGCATCCCGCCGCTGCGACGCTCAAGTCCTTCGGCGTCGAGACCGATGCCCGCGGCAATGCGAAGGCGGGCGTCGATGGCTCTGAAGCACCCTTTGCGACCTCGGTGCCCGGCGTCTTTGCCTGCGGCGACACGCGCAGCGGCCAGTCGCTCGTCGTGCGCGCGATGAGCGAGGGCAGGCGTTGCGCCCGCGCCGTGGACGTGTTCCTCACGGGCGACTCGGAGCTGCCGTCCTTCCGGCCGTAAGGCATTCGGGTTGAAGGGACCTGCGGGGGCGTCTTCCTGTCGATGGAGGCGCCCCCGTTTGGCATGGGGTTGAAGGATGTGTTCGCAGGGACGCCGAGCTTGATCGACTTCTGAGAAACGGCTGCTGCGACACGTACAATAAGCTGTCGAAAGTCTTTGCATTCACGTCAACCATGTCCCGCAACGTCAACATCTACAAGAGCTCGAACGGACGGCAGTATGTCCGCGTGAGCGAAAGCTATCGAAATGCCGACGACGACATGCTCGCCGCCTTCGGTCTGAAGCCTCTATGCAGGCTCGAGGAAAAGGCGTCTCTTCGCAGAAAGCTGAGGCTGAAGACCTTCCCGCCGATGGCGTGACGGAAGGCCGCACTTCGGGTCAGGCCTGAGCATCGTGCATCGTTTTCCGCTCTCGCATAGGGTCTTTCACGAATATTGCCCCATTCGGAGCGTACGACGGGGTTACAATTAACAATTTTTCTGTCCCGGAACGCTTCCGCGACAGGTGGTTCAAATGTCCGCAGCAGGCCTCGTGCCTTCCTTCGGCACGCTCAATCGGACGCTCCATGAATTCGCTGCAGCTTCGCACAGCCTTTCGGCGCCTTTTCGCGCAGTGGTACCTGCTCGGCCTTGCGGCGCGGTGCCTGCAGTTCACGCTCATCTTCGAAGCGGTCTCGCACGGCGTGGGTGCGGCCTGGATGGGTGCCGTCATGGCGGCGAGTTCCGTGGCCTGCGCCGTCTTCACGATCTATGCGGGGCGGCTCTACAACCGCTTCGGGCCTTCACCGCTCAACCGCTGCGCAGCGCTCTGCTGTGCGGGCGCGGGATTTCTGGCGACGCAGCATGAGGCGCCTGCTGCGCTTGCCGTCGCCTGGATGCTCACGGGCATGACGCTCATGCTCGCCGCAACGGCAGGCTATCGCGGCATCGGCGGACTCTTCGGCGCGGCGGACCGCGTCTCGCGCTTTTCGAGAATGTGCCTGTTGAGCAACGTGAGCGAGATTGCCATGCCCGTCGCGATCGGTGCGCTCTTCTCGCAGGCTCCGGACCTCATGCCCTTCATCGTGCTGGCGGTCTCTCTGGCGCTTTCCTTCCTTTCCTCCGGCGTTTCGCGTTCGGACCTCAGGGCGCACGGCCTTGTTGAGTCGACGGACCTGCTTGTGAACATCAGGCGACTCGCGGGCTCGGGGCCGCTGCTGGCGGGCGTGGTGGCGGGCTCGGGCGTCAACGCGCTCTTCTGCATTCTCGACATTCTCGTTCCCACGGCGGGCGGCGGTATGGGCCTCACGACGATCCAGACGGGGACGCTCCTTTCGGCGTGCGCGCTCGCGCAGGTGGCCGCAAGCTCGCTTCTGTCCGTGCGCGCCAATCACAGGACGCTTCTGCCTCAGCTTCGCAACGCGCTGCTTCTGGGCGGCGTCGCGCTCTCGGGCGCCGCACTGGCCGACGGATTCGCGTCCTTTCTGCTCGTCGTGTCGGTGGCGGGCTTCGGATTCGGTCTGGTCAAGCCGCTATCGATGAGCACGCTCTTCCAGTACGCGCCGCCCGAATCGGTGGGCGACATCGTGGGCATGAGGTTCATGCTCAACAACCTCGGCCGAATCATGATGTCGCTCTTCATGGCGGCGGGCGTCGGCGGCTTCATGTCCTCGACGGTCTTTCTCAGCACGCTCGCCCTGATCGTGCTCGTCGTGACGATCGGCGCTTCGATCAGGAGAGGACCTCAGGAGAGACCTCAGAGGTGACGTGCGCGGAAAGCAGGTGGGGGTGTCGCTGATGCGCCGAACTGTACCTACGTATCCCGGAGCCTACAATTCAAGAGGAATGCTTGACACTTGAGGAGCCCCATGTCCGACGAATTCAATCTTGTGAACGATCTCGCCGAATCCCGTGCGCAGGTCTACGGCGCATATGCCGACTTTTTCTCCGGCAACGGCTCTTCGGGCTTTGCCGGCAACTGGTCCGAGTTGGTCCGCTATCAGACGGGTGTCGAGGCCCTGCTTGAAATGACGTCCGGGCCCGCGCCCGAGCCGCTGCCCGAGCCCATCGTCATGGACAGGCTGTATGCGAGGCTTTTTCAGGGCGTTGGCGAAAGAACCGTGCCGCTTTGCGCCTCGGCCTACACGGGCGAGCACCGCATGATGTGCGGGGCCGATTGCCGTCGCATGCTTGAAGCCTACAGGGCCTTCGGCTTTCTTCCATCCGAGGCGGACGCGCCCTTTGCGGACTCGCTGGGCGTGGAGCTTGCGTTCATGTCGCTCCTCGCGCAGACGAAGGCGCCCGCAGGAAAGCAGCGGGAGTTTCTGACCGCATGCTTGATCCCGCTTGCCTCGACCGTCGCGCATGAACTGCAGGGGCTGGAGACGGGGGCCGTCGGAGACGTTCTGGCGATGCTCCTTCGCACGATGAAGTCGGACGGAATGCTGCTCGAGCGGGCGGACGCCTGCTGATTTCGGACGTTCAGTCGTCCATATCCCTGATGAATGCCTGGAGTTCCTCCAGGCATTTGACGTTCAGGCAGCGGTAGGCTGCGGAGCGATGGGCTTCCACGGTGCGCTCGCTGATGCCCAGGCGGTCGGCGATCTGCTGGTTGGCGAGACCAGCGGCGGCGAGCTTCACGATCTGGCGTTCTCGATTGGTGAGTCCTTCGAAGAGGCCGCAGACTTCGTCGTGGTGGTGTTGCATGCCTGCGCGGACCTTCTCGAGGCTGCTCTCGACTGCGGCGATGAGGACGTCGGGCGCAACGGGCTTTCGAAGAAGGTCGAAGGCGCCCTGCTTGAAAGCAGTGACTGCCATGTCGACGTCGGCATGGGCCGTCATGAAGACGACGGGCCAGCGCCAGCCCTTGTCGAGCAGCTTTCGCTGGGTTTCGATGCCGTTGAGTTCGGGCATCTGATAGTCCAGGATGAGGCAGCCCGGAACGGACGGATCGTCCTCTTCGAGGAACTTCTCGGCCGACGCATGAACGACGGCTCTGAGTCCCTTGCTCAGCAAAAGAAAGCAGATCGCGTCTGCAAAAGGTTCGTCATCGTCGACGATTCGGATGAGCATCTGCGTTTTTTCAATCATGTTCGCCTGCGTGAGGAAGGCTCAGTCGTGCCTCAAGGCCGCCGCAAGCGGCGGGAGACAGCCTGAGATGGCCGCCATGGCCGGTTGCGATGGAGTTTACAAGAATCAGGCCGAGTCCCATGCCCGAGGACTTGGTCGTGTGCAGGGGCGCCGTCATGCGGGCGACTTCATCCTGCGTGAGCTGCGGGCCGTTGTCGGAGACGACGACCACAAGCCTCTCCTCCGTGCACTCGATGCGGATCGTTATCCTCGGATCTGCGATGCCTGCAGAGGCGAGAGCGTCGACGGCATTCTGCATTAGGTTGTGCAGCGCGATGCTGATTTCAAGGGAGGAGACTCGAACGGTGAACTTTTCGGACGGTGCGGGCGGCTCCAGAATGATCTCTCCCTCAAAGCGCGTGTTGCGCTTGAAGAGGCCGACGGCCTCTTCGACCACATCGCGCAGATCGGTCGTGATGCGGTCGACGGCATCGGTTCTTGCATAGAGCCTCACGCGTTCGACGATGTCAGCCACTCTTTCGGCCTGTGCGTTGATCTTCGCGAGGACGCCCTCGGATATTTCGGGCGTGAGCGAGCCCGAGGCGCAGAAGTTTCGCAGTCCCTGGACGTAGGCGAGGATGGCGCCGACGGGCTGTCGGATTTCGTGCGCGAACATCGTGCTCAGCTGTCCGAGAAGTCCGACGCGCAGAAGACGCCTGTAGCGTTCTTCCGACTCCAGGGCCTCGCGGCGCAGGCGCCGCTCGTTTTCCAGCGTTCGCTTGAGCTCACGGGTCCTGATCTCGACCATGCGGCGCAATAGGGCTGCAAAGCCGAAGCAGAGGAAGGCCGCGGCGAGAGGCACGGCGGCGAAGAGCCAGTACTTTTCGACGAAGTCGCTGAAGCTTCTTTCGTTCATGACGTCGTAGACGCCCGTGCGGAAGGCCTTGAAGACGCGGTCGGTGCTCTGAAAGTCGGTGGTGATGCTCCAGCGCACGCCATCGGGTGATGCGGGCATGCCTAGGAGCGTGAGCACGACTTCGCGTGTCGTCTCGGGATCCGCGCCGCGCACGGCCGAAAGCGTCCAGTTGGGATGCTGGTCCGTTGAGCGCATGCAGGGGGTGGTCGCCTTGAGGGCCACGGGCTCGAGTTTGCGCCGGGCCTCGGAGTCCGCAGGGAAGAAGTCCTCGAGAATGCAGCTCGCAACAACGCCGACGTCGGCGCGTCCGTCGAGCACGGCCTGAACGACGTCCTCGGCGGATTGCATCAGAAAGCGCTGTGACTTGAAGAAGGCGGTCGCATCGTAGCCTGCCCGTTCGATTTCGCCCATGCCGACGAGGTAGCTGTACGGTCCGTTCGGATGGTTGGCGACCAGAGTGCGCCCGCGCATGTCCTTGAGGCGTTTGATTCCGCTGTCCCGGCGGGTGAAGAAGAGCGAGCCGTAGGACTTGTTCGGGTCGGGAAAGCGGCTGTCGGTGATGGTGAGGAGGTCGCGCGAGCCTTCGGACAGGTTGCGGCGCGAGACGCCCGACGTGGAAATGAAGTAGTCGACCTCGCCGCGCTCGAGCATGTGACCGAGCTCCGTGAGCGGGACGCGATCGCGGATCGTAACGTTCGAGGGGCCGAATCTTGCCTCGAGCGCCTTGACGGACCGGTCGAGCGGGTTGAGCGAGGTGGTGCCGTGCCCGCCCGACGTGACGGCGATGCGCACAGTAGTCCCGGCCAGAGCCGGTGCGCACTGCAGGGCGAGAACGGCCAGCAGGACGGCGCAGGTGAGGCGGATCATGTTTGCGATGAGAGGTGCTGTACTTACGTATCGAAGGTTATACCATGAAAATTGAGGAAGTCATCTTCGCAGTCCCGGACCAGGGCGGGCGGAGGTGAACAGGAGACCTCAGAATTTCATTGACCATAAAGGAGTAAAGCCATGCATGACCCCCATGGACTCGCTCTCAACCGACGCGATCTGCTCAAGTCGATCGGCACGCTTTCCGTTGCAAGCTCGACCGCAGGCATGTTCGTTCCGATTGCCGGAGCAGCCGAAGCCGCCAAGGAGTGGACCGGCTATTCGATCTGCGACCACTGCAACCACGTGCCCTCGTGCGGCATCAAGTTCCATGCACGCGGGAACGTGATCGAATCGATTGAAAACTGGAAGGAGAACCCCCGCCACATTCTCTGCTCGAAGGGACTGGCGACGCTCCAGCGACTCTACAACCCGAATCGTCTGCTCCATCCGATGAAGCGCACGAATCCCAAGGGCAGCGAGGATCCTGGATTCGTCCGCTGTTCCTGGGACGAAGCCTACAGGATGATTGCCGAAAATCTTCTGCGCATCAGGAAGCGGTACGGTGCGGACAGCGTGATGTTCTATGCGGGCGACCCGAAGGAACCGCGTCCGCCCATCATCCGTCTTGCCCGTCATTTCGGCTCCGTGCACTGGGCCAACGAATCGTCGGCCGCCTGCCGCGCCGGCTGCATGCAGGCCGAGCAGCTCACTTGGGGCCGTCCGTCGACGGGCGCCATGCCGACCGAAAAGACGCGTTCCTTCATGATCATGGCGACGAACGTCTGGGCACAGCCGCTGGGCTGGTGGGAGTCCCTCGTCAAGGCCAAGGCCCGCGGTTGCAAGATCATCACGGTCGACACCCGCCGCACGAAGGCCGCCGAGCTTGCCGACATCCATCTGGCGCCCCGCGTGGGCACCGACAGCGCGCTTGCCATGGGCATGATCCGCGTTCTCATCAAGGAAGGCCTCTACAACCGCGAGTTCGTCGAGAAGTGGTGCCACGGCTTTGAAGAGCTGGCCGCTTACTGCGAGACCTTCACCCCGGAAAAGACAGAGGAGATCACCGGCGTGCCCGCCGCCGACATCGTGGCCGCGGCCCGCATGTACGCCGAAGGCCCCGGCTCCTTCTCGCTCACCACGCAGAGCCTCACGCACAACCTCAACGGCGTCAACAACGCCCGAGCCCTGCTGCTCATCCCGTCGATCCTCGGCTACATGGACGCCCCGGGCGGCGCGATGTTCCCGACGAACCCGAAGGGCCAGCAGACCTACGGCTTCGGCATGCACACGAGCTTCTACGACGGCAAGTGGTGGAACGCCAGGGAGCAGAAGGACCGCCGCCTCGACAAGGACTTCGTCCCCGTCTGGCACCACATGATGGTTCCGTTCAGTCCGAACCTGCTGCCCGAATGGGTGAAGGAGGGCAGGATCCGCGCCTTCTGCGGCTGGGGTTTCAACGTCATGATCTGGCCGCAGCCCGAGGAATACGCAAAGGCGATCTCGAAGCTTGAGTTCGCGTTCGCGACCGACTACTTTTACCGCAAGGAAAGCCACAGGGACCTCGACCTCATCCTGCCCGCCGCCATGAACTTCGAGCGCTATGCGCCGTTCGGCATGTACGGCGCGAAGTATGCGCCGAGGACGCCCGTCAAGCCGCTCGGCGAAGCGAAGGAGGACTGGCGCATTGCGCTCGAAATCGGCTGCCTCGTCGACAAGCCCGAGAACTTCTTCGACGGCGACCCTGTCAAGGCCTGCAACGCGGTACTCAAGGTCTGGGAAGGCAACTACGAAAAGGCCGTCGCCGCTCTGCCTGCCGTCTCGACGCTCAAGTGCGAGAAGAACGAGCCCTACAAGTACGTCTCCGGCAAGCTCCGTCCGGACGGCAAGCCCGGCTTCAACACGCCGACGGGCAAGCTCGAGCTCTTCTCCACGATCACGTCGAAGTACGGTCTCGAGGGTCTTCCCGTCTACAAGGAGATGATGAAGCCCGAGGGCGACTTCAACCTGCGCCTCATCAACGGCACGCGCAAGCCCTACATCACGCATTCGAAGATCCGCTCCGATGCGCCGTACCTGCTTGAGCTCGAGCCCGTCAGCACGATTCACATGAATCCTGCCGACGCGAAGAAGCGCGGCCTCGTCACGGGCGACTTCGTCGAAATGCGCAGCAAGTTCGGCGGTCCCGTCCGCGCAAGGATCGACGTCTCGATCATCGTGCCCGAAGGCACGATCGACTCGCAGTACGGCTGGCGCGGCGACCAGAACACCTAGAATCTCATCCCGCGCCAGTGGGATCCGATTTCGGGCTACGCGCCGTATTTCGAAGTCAACGTGAGCGTTGCCAAGGTCAAGTAAGGAGGCTGCAATGAGTCGCTACGGCATCATTTTCAACGTAGACCGCTGCATCGGCTGCGAAGCCTGCTTTGTGGCCTGCAAGGAAGAAAACAAGGTCGCTCCCGGCATTCAGTGGAATAAGATCCGCCGCATCGAGAATGTCGGAAAGCGCGTCATCAACTACTATCGCGTCTCGTGCCAGCACTGCGAGGATCCCGCATGCATGAAGGTCTGCCCCGCAAAGGCGATCTCCAAGGGGCCGCACGGTGAAGTGCTCGTCGACCACAAGAAGTGCATCGGCTGCAGGATGTGCCTGGCCGCCTGCCCGTACGGTGCGCCGCTCTTCAACGAGGACGGCAGGACCGGATACTTCGGCGACAAGGAGCCGCTCCTCAAGCCCGAGCCCAAGGCCCATCAGGTGCGCGTCCCCGGCAAGGCCGAGCACTGCACGCTCTGCACCCATCGTCTCGCCGAAGGGCGTCTGCCCGCCTGCGTCGAAAACTGCTCGACCAAGGCCCTGACGCTCGTCGACTACGACTCGAAGGATCCCGAAGTCCAGGCGCTCATCAAGCGCTCCATCTGCCTCTCCGAAGAGGCGGGAACGCAGCCCAAGGTCCGCTACATCTGCTCGAACATGGACTTCAAGTCCGTCAAGCTGAAGTAGGGTTCCTGACGGACGTCCTGTTCTGATGACCATGAAAGCCGTGCGGTCTCGCGACCTGCACGGCTTTCTGTTTATGTGGGACTGAAGCAGGACGGAGGACTCAGGAGCTTCAGGATTGACTCACCTCCAGGGCGTCTCCTTGGCGGCATTGCGGCCCGCGATGCGGCCGTAGACGATGTAGTCCGTCACGGCGCAGAACCTGCCCGAGGGCACGACGGCGAAGGAGCTGCCGACGAAGCCGGTGATCCTGAAATCAGGTTGCTCGAAGAGCTCGAGCTGTTCTCAGGAATCGCTTCGTGCGGTCATGCCGCATATGTCGCCCATAATTGACTTTCTTGCCGTTGTCAATCCCTCGGAAACACCGTGGTGCCTGCGTTTGCGGGTCTATAGACTTCGTGGCGACCAATTTCGGCGGACCAGCGACCACGGGCCCGCCGTTCTCATGACAAAGGAGTTCGAAAATGTTCAAGAAGTCTCTGATCGCCGTTGCCTCGCTGCTTGCCGCCGTCGGCACGGCCCAGGCCTGCAGCACGCTCGTGATCGGCAAGGCCGTTTCCGAAACGGGCAACATCATCGTCGCCCACAACGAAGACAACGGCGGCCGTCTCTTCAACATGCAGCACTATGTTCCGCCCGCCAAGCACAAGAAGGGCGAAATGCTGAAGTTCGAGAAGTTCGCGGCCGAAATCCCGCAGGTCGAGGAGACGCTGGGCTTCTACTGGACGCAGACCTTCGTTCCTGACGGCGCGAGCTTCGCCGACGGCTTCTTCAACGACGCCGGCGTCGTGGTCGCCACGAACTGGTGCGGCGAGATCTTCGACGCCGACCGCATGGAAGTCAAGGACGGCGGCATCGGCTACGGCATTCGCCGTCTGGTGGCCGAGCGCGCTCACTCCGCCCGCGAGGCAGTGGACATCGCGACGAAGCTGCTCGCCGAATTCGGCTACTTCCACGACGGGCGCACGTATACGTTCGCCGACGCCAACGAAGCCTGGCAGCTCGCCATCCATCAGGGCAACAGCTGGGTCGCCCGCAAGATCCATGACAACGAAGTCGTCTACATCCCGAACAACTTCATGATGGACAAGGTGGACCTCAACGACAAGGAAACCTGGCGGATCGAGCCCAAGCAGGTCGAGCGTGCCGTCAAGGACGGCCGCCATGACGCCAAGAACCCGATCTTCAACTGGCGCAAGGTCGTGGCTCAGGAATCCGTTCGCCACGAACGCTGGAACGCCAACCGCAACGTCCTCGCCTGGAAGTTCCTCACGGGCGTCGAATACAACGATCCTGAAAAGTTCCCGTACAGCGCCGTCATCGACCGCAAGCTCGGCGTCAAGGACGCCATGGCCCTCCTGCGCCTGCACGAGGACTACATCGGTCAGGACCAGGAGCTCTATCACTCCAAGTCCGAAGGCATCTGCCGCACGACGTCCCATGACTCGATCGTTTACAACCTGACGGCCGATCCGACGCTCACCGAAGCCTGGAAGACGCTCGGCCGTCCGTGTCAGTCCGTCTTCGTGCCGCTCTATCCGCTCGCCGGTCCCGCCAAGGGCACCGCCTTCACGGATCCGGCCACGGCCACGAAGGAACACTTCGCGGGCACTCCCGCCATGTTCGACTACCGCGCCGACTTCACGCCGCACAGCGTCTTCAGCGCCTCCAACAACGCCATCGACTACCTGCGCGGCGACGAACTCGCCAAGCGCACGCAGCTCATCCAGGCTGAGGAAGACAAATTCATGAAGGACCGCGCCGCCGTGACGAAGAAGGCCGCCGGCCTCAAGGGTGAGGAACGCACGAAGTTCCTGCACGACTACAACCAGAAGTCCTATGACCATGTCCTCAAGATCATGCAGGCCGAAAACGCCCGCCTGATGTCCAACAAGGTCAAGATCCTCGCCGACGTCGTCAAGGCCGACGGCGACGGCACGGTCGACTTCGCGCTGCTCGGCGCCAAGGGCCACGAAGTGCTGAGCGCCAACATGGAGGCGACTCGCGCCGGCATGAGCGCCAACCAGCTCAACTCCACCCGTCAGTGGAAGAACTTCGCTCCGGCTGAAAAGATGGTCTACAAGGACGTCAACAACGACGGCATCACCGACGTCGTCTTCACGTTCAAGGCCAAGGACGTCACGAAGGGTGCCGTTGCCGGCGCCGCCATGGACCTCTGGCTCTACACCCAGATCAACGGCCATCGCGTGACGGGCTTCGACGTGGTGCCTGTCGAAAACGACAAGGTCAAGATGAACAAGGGCGCCCGCGACGGCAAGGGCCTCCTGTAATCACGGCCACGGGTCCCGCCGGCGGGACCCGTCCCTGTCCTGAAAAGAGGGCGCGCGGTTCATCGAATCGTGCGCCCTCTGCATTGCGGTAGAGCGGGGCAGGCCAGTTTTGCGAAAGCTGTCTTTCGTTCTGATGGCTGGGAACTCGCCGTCGGGGAACGAATCAGGGAAAAGGAAAAGAACGTCCCGAAGATTGTCCCAGATTGCATGTCCTGCAGATGTCGCGCCATGATAATGGAGCCGCAATGAAGGCTGCAAGCACGCTGGCTCTATTGGCCAAATACAAGGTGGAATCTTCACGTAGTCGCCCGAGGGTTAGTAATGACAATCCGTTCATTGAGTCGCTCTTCAAGACCATGAAGTACCGTGGGTATATGGGAAAGCGGCAGTACCACTCTTTGGAAGATGCCAGAACCAAGCTCGGTGAGTTTGTCAAGAAGTACAACGAGCAGTGGGTGCCCTCAAGCATTAACAACGTGACCCCGGAGAGTCGTTTCAAGGGCATCGATCGGTGCATTCAAGTCCGTCGTCAGCTAGTACTCCTCCAGACGCGTGAGCGCAATCCCAGTCGATGGATTCGCGATAACGTTCCCCAATTCAGGATGGCTAGCTCACAGTTCCTTAACCCCGATAGACCCTCAAGGCTGATCGGGTCAAGCCCGGAAGGCCACTTAATGGAGGGGACCCGCGTTAGTGGGGAGCAGGCCGTTCATTGGCCTAAAGCGGCTTGACGCGCTTCGGATCGCATAATCGCGGCGTAGCCGTGAAAGCTTGCTTTCACGGCTTGCCAAGCGGCGAGCGATCCAAAAAAATCGTTCGAAGTATCTTGACATATTCCGTTCAGGTGTTGGTCCGAGACGGGCGCTTTCTAGGGCATGGGAAAACTGTATTGAAAACCTTTGTGGGACGGGCTAAGGTTGTGGGTACTCCAATCCCGAGCGCCCCCGTCCGACTCTATGACCGGACAAAAAGCGACACCACCATGAACGTTCTTGACGTCGTTTTCCAATACTTTGAGCACAGGATTCCACCCTCGAGTCCCAATCCCGAGGAAGACGTGTACAACATGCGGTACAGGAACCGCTATTTTTCGCTCTTCCCTGAGGACCTCAACAAGGACTACAACCCCTACGACTTCATCGAGGAGCCTGTAGAGCCTCGAAGCTTTCGAAAAATTCTGACGGGGTTGATCGGTTGGACGGTCATTATTCCGTTTATCCTGTTCCTTCTCTTGTATCAAAAAAACATCGAAACCCTGTCGTCTCTAGTCGTGGACCGACAGTCACTTTCGACGTTGGTCATCAAGACAAAGCTCGATTCAGCTGATGGGGAACTGCACAATCGGGCGATCAAGGCAATCAATGAGTATCTCACCACTTCTTATGTGGAGGGTGGGTTGACTCCCGCAGGTGCGAGCGAGATCTATCGGACAGTTCAGTCTGACCTGCTCGATGCGTACGTGCGGATCAAGGATTTCAATACGGGTAAAACCTACAGTTTCGGTCAGCCCCCTACGGATGAAAAGCCATATGTCACGCTTGTTCCCTTTGACGCTACAGGGCTTCAGAAGATCACCATGGAGATCTCCATGCCTGTCGATGTGGTGGCTGCCTCGCTGCGAGAGGCGATGAAGGAAAGTGGGGGAGAGGCTTTTCTTGTCGATGAGAGGGGGAAGGTGCTTTTCGCCACCGATCCGTCACTTGCCATTGAAAACTCGGATTTCGAGCAAATCAAGGCAGGGCTTGCTCATGCCGATCTGCACGTGATGGATGACAAGTTGGCCGACAACAAAAATGGCGTTTTCAGGACAGCTGTCAAACTCAACCAAACCGAGTATTACCTGATTTTTGACCAGTCAAAGGCTGCTAGGAATCTTGAGTTGCAGCACAACCTGATCGTTGGCAGTCTTTTCTTCCTGCTTGCCATCGGCTCTGTCTTTGTGGTCGGATACGCTGTGAGCCGGCCGTTGAGTCGAAGCGTAGGCGAGCTCTCCGATGCCGTGGGTGATTTTCCGAGGACAGGGAAGGTTGAGGTGGCGATGTCTTCGGACGCACCAACAGAGCTTCAGGAGCTTTATGAAAGATTTGAGAAGATGGGGCGGGAGATTGTAGAAACGCAGGAACGTCTTCGTTCGATGAACAAGCTCCTTGAACAGAAGGTGCGCTCCAAAACGGACGCTCTCACGACCCGAAATGCAGAACTGGCCGCCATTCAGAAACTTCTGGCACCGATTGACACGTCACTGGTACATCTGACTGATGAGACGGTTGCGCGCTTCAAGCAGCTTCTCAGGCTTTCTTCTCTGGTGTTTAGGACGTCCGCGAGCCTTCAGGAAGGGAACGAGGGGCCGGATCTTCCGTCAGGTGCGGCTTTTGTGCAGGTTCGTTACGGGAACAAAATCTACGGTTGGCTGGAGACCGATGCGGAGGAGTTGAAAAAACGGGAGGTGCGTGACAGCCTGGAACTTTTGGCAAATTCGCTTGCCGTTCAGCTCAATAATCATCATCTGCTCGTGTCAACGGTGCAGCAACACCAGCTTCTAGAGGAGCTGTTCTCGTCAATGAATGAAGGCGTGCTTCTCATGGATTCCAATGGGGTGCTGGTTCGTTTCAACGCCTATCTCGAGGAGCGCATGGCCAGAGATGGGATTGCTCTCAAGCCTGGATGTCTGGTAAGTGCTGCGTTGCGGCAGGCCTTTGAAATTCGTGAAAAACATCAGGACGGCTTCTCGCCTGCACCGATTGCCAAAAAGTTCGAGGATGGTCGCACTTATGAGCTGGTACCAGTCAAGGGTGCCAAGGATGATGAAGGGGGCCGGGTCTATCACGCAACGGCCTTCAGCGTCGTGTCTACCAATCCCGATGCGGGGGCGCCTGATATTGGGTTGTTGGTGAGGGATGTTTCTGCTGACGCGGAGGTTGAGCGCCTCAAGGATCAGCTTATATCGATCGTGGCTCATGAACTCAAGACTCCGATCACAGCCCTTCGCCTTCAGGCCGAAACGCTGGCCACTCAGATCGGATTGGAAGATGAGGAGCGTGATCAGATCCTTGCGGACATGCAGGAGGAAAGCTTCAGACTGCGCAGGCTTGTTGACGACTGGCTCGATCTGACAAGATTCCGTGACGGACATATCTCGCTCATGCCCAAGATCATGCATATTGCAACGCCGATTGACAAGGCGGCAAAGCTTGTCAAGGCAAGGTTTGAGCTCAAGGTGACGCGTACCATCGATCCAGAGGCCGAGTGTTTCAAATTCGATCCTGAACGTATCACTCAGGTCTTCATCAATCTCTTCAGCAATGCCGCTCGTTATTTCCGTGAAGGCGTTCCCCCAGTCGTGCACGTTGACGTGCGCAGGGATGGCGACAAGGTACGGATTCGAGTGCAGGACAACGGGATTGGCATTCCGAAGGATAAGGCCGCCTATGTCTTCGAGCGCTTCTATCAGGCCGACATGACCATCGCGCGACAGAGAGGCGGAACAGGCCTCGGGCTGGCGATCGTCAAGGGCATTGTCAGGGCTCATCAGGGTACTATTTCACTTGACGGTGAGCCTGGATGCGGGACCTGTTTCACCATCGAGCTGCCTTACTAACCTAAAAGGGACAGAATTTGGAAAATGGATACCTCAGCCCCCTCACTCATTTTGATTGTCGATGATGAAACTAAGATTCGGCGCATTGTGGCATCGAATCTTGAGCGTGCAGGCTATGACGTCATCTCTGCGGCGGATGGCATGCACGCACTTGAAATTTTGGAGTTGCAATCTCCGAAACCCGCTCTTGTGCTGATGGACGTGATGATGCCCGAAATGGACGGCTTCGAATGTGCTTGTCGAATTCGAGAGCTGGGTGAAACGCCGATCATCTTCATGACTGCGAAGGCTGATTCAAACTCAAAGCTCAAGGGCTTCAATCTAGGGGCTGACGACTATGTCTGCAAGCCCTTCTCGATGGAGGAGCTCCTGGCACGCATCAAGGCGGTTCTGAGACGTACGCAGGCGAAGAACAACTCGTCAGCATCCGAATTCACGTGGCTCGTCAACGGACCAATCCGGATCTGCATTGAAAAGCGGCAGTGCATTTTCAATGGTCGGGAAGTGCATCTCGGTGACATTGAGTTCAGGCTCCTGTCACTCTTCGTTAAGGATCCCGGCGTGCTCCATGAACACAATGAGCTTCTCAACAAGGTGTGGGGTGCGAATGCATTGGGTGAGGTTCAGTATTTGCGCGTGGCCTGTGCCCGCCTGAGAAGAAAGTTTGAGGATGCCGGTCTTGAGGGGGGAATCATTTCAGCGTATTCAGGTGTTGGGTACGTCATGAGAGATCTGAGGGATGAGGATCAGGAGGTCTGATAGGCTCCGTCAAAAGAAGAGAAAAGCGGCAGAACTGCTCTGGTAAGTGTTCCTGCCGCCTTTTGCATATAAAAAACGGACGGCCGACCGTTGCACGCCTGTCAGCGGTCGGCCGTCTCAAAGGGGACTTCATCAGTTCCCCAGACTGCGAATCAGATGTCGAAGATTTCCTCAAGCTTGTTGCGGTTGGTGGCGTATTCAGGATGTTCGGAAAGCACGACCATGAGTTTCAAACGGGCTTTGGCTGCGGAAATTTCTCCTGCTGCGGCGATGCCGACGCGGCGGCTGTCAGTGACGGAGCCGGGATATCCGTAAACGTCAAGAACTCGGCCCCCCAAGGTTCTAGTCGTCAGGATGACGGCAACTCCCTTCTTGACGGCTTCTTCCACGCCGGGAATCATCGGAGGCGGAAGGTTGCCGCGTCCAAAGCCTTCAAGGACGATGCCCTTGCAGCCACGGGCAACCGCGAAGTCGATGTATTCGCGATCGGAACCCGTCATGGCCTTGATGAGGTCCACTCGGGCGGTCAGGGCTTCAGGGTGGAAGCGCTTGACGCCGAGTGTCTTGCGACGGAAGACGATCTTGTCGAGGTCTACGTAGCCGACAGGGCCCCACCAGGGCGACTGGAACGTTGCGGGATTGGCGGAATGCGTCTTCGTCACTTCGCCCGGAGCATGGAGCGTTTCATTGAGGCAGACAAGGACGCCCATGCCGACGGCTTCTTCTGAGGCGGCAGTCTTGACGGAGCAGTATATGTTCCAGGGACCGTCAGGACTGGTGTCGCCTGCGCCGCGCATGGCGGCGGTCGTAACGATGGGCTTTTCGCTGATCTTCGTAATGTCGAGGAAGTAAGAGGTCTCCTCCAGCGTGTCAGTGCCGTGAGTGACGACAACACCCGTCACGTCTTCGCGGGCAAGAAATTCCTCGCACTTTAGATGGAGGCGCCACATGTCGTCGGGCGTCATGCCAGGAGAGGCGATGTTGGAAAACTGGCAGAACTCGAGCTGAGCAAGCTTGTCGATGCCAGGGACGGCGGCGGCAAGGTCTTCGCCCGAGCAGGCGGGGATGAGACCCTGACTCGCTTCATCGTACTTCATGGCAATGGTGCCGCCAGTAGCGACGACGATGACTTTCTTCTGTTGCATGGCAATTCTCCAGAGATTCAAAGGGTGAATTCAACGAGCGCTTGAGACTGTTCATGGTAGCGCTTCTGAATTCGGTCAATGACTTCACAAGCTTCGGGGAGGTGTTTGGAAAGATCTTCCGCAGCTGCAAGAACCATGTCGGCAAACCTGCCTGCATCGGCCTCGGACAGAACGGGAATGACATCCTCCTCGAGTTGGGTGTGTGGAATGAAGAGGCTCAGGCAGGCGCAGGTGCCGGGGATCATGCCTACGCCGCCCATGACCTGATGCACATCTTCGGACATGAAGGTGATGCCGCCGAGCTCCTGACTGCAGAATTCGTTGAGTTCCGCAGCAATACGAACCTTTTCAACGGCCGTTTTGGCGTCGCGCAAAGCTTTGCCGAGACGAATGACATTTTCGCCTTGAGAGTTGCCGAGCTTGCGCATTGCGTCAGCACTGCGGGCAAGAAGGTTGTCGAGATAGAGGTTGGGATAGCCGAGCTTGGCTGCGGCTGCAACGTAACTTTGTGCGACGACGACGTTGTCGTCATCAGGATATGCGCGAATAAGGAAGGTGGGGCGACTGATCAAGGATGAGGCTGGATCGGCGCAAACCTTGCCTTCGATGAGAAGCGTGGGCATGGTAGCGAGCCCGAGCTTGTCCATGAGAGCCTTTTTGGGGCCCAGATTGACGTTGCCCTCGACATCCTCATTTGGTCCAAGTCCTCCTTCACTGGCGTTGACGACCACCAGAACTGAGGCCACGACGCCGTTGATGCGGATCTTGGTGCCCAGAATGCGACCGCAGTTGCCAGTCACGCCTTCGTCAGCGACGAGGACTTGATCAGGGAAGTTGACTTTGAAACTGTTGAGCGCGGCAAGAGCGATGGCAGTCTGTAGTGCGACGGGTACTTCCATGGCGCCCTGTCCGTAGATGCGGCCGAAGGCTGTTGAGGCAAGAGCCTGTGTGCAGATTGCCTGTCGGCCAACTACAAACTGGGCAAGACGGGCCTCGGCGGTCGTAATGCCGCGACGGGCCGCTGCGCTCCCCTTGCCGCCCGAAGCCGTTTCAACTTCAAAGCGGCCCTTTCGACCTGTATGAACGGTTACGCGGGTGATCGTCAAGTCCAGTCCTGTGGTGCGCTGCAGGAGCGCGAGAACGGCGGCAAGGCCGCCTGAGTCATCCTGGACGAAACCGCAATGGCTGTGGGCGTGGCCGCAACCCGCGTGACCGGAAATGCCGATCACGGCTGTCACATCAAGTGATCTGACCAGTTCTAGCGTCATTTGGCTGTTCCTCGATGGCGTTGATTAAACAACAAGAGCGGGAAGTTCGGGGAAGAACTTCCCGCCCTTTGTCTACATTAGAGGAGGTTGAGGCAGAAGGTGATCAGGAAGGCCACCAGGCAACCGAAGAGAATCGACGGACGCTGGAAGGCGTTTGCTCCTTTGAGGTCGCTGCCCGGGATGACCGGAATGACCGTGGCAAGAGCGGCAACCGGACCGCCCGTCAGGAAGTACTGGATAAGGGAGGCGCCCGAAGCGGCAGCAAAGGCGGCTGCAAACGGATCGGCGCCGGCCTGCAGGGTGACCTGAAGGAACGGGACCAGAACGGCGACGGATGCAGCGTAGGACTGCGTCATGAAGCCCGTAAGGAAGGCGACGCCGAAAAGGACGAGAACCGGAGAGATGCTCATGACCGGAGAAACGAGCGTGGACATCGTGTTGACCATGCCGATTTCGCGGATGACGGTGGACATGAACAGGAAGCCGATCGTGGCGACGAGCGGAGTGGCGATGAGGGACACGCCCTTCATCATGGCGGCTTCAGCTTCCTTCGGTTTGGAGTGCGCAAGGATCATCGTGGCCATGGCAGAGGCGAGGCCAACGAGGAAGATCGGCATGCCGGCGATGAAGCCGACGACGAGGACGATGAACGGGAAGAAGGCCTTCCAGGAAGTCGTCGAATATTCGCGGGATTCGATTTCCTTGAGAATGCGTTCTTTTTCGGCGGCGTCAATCTTGACGCCGCGGCGCTTCATGTCGATCGTGATGCGGATGGCGGACATCACGAAGATGGAACCCGCCGCGATGAGACCAAGGACATTGAAAAGGCCGTAGCCGATGCCTGCGGTAGCGAGAATGGCAACCTGAGTCGGGTGCGTGAAGCCAGCAAGATTGCCGATGTGGCCTGCGTGGGCGATGATACCGGCGGACTGATTTGGCTTGACGCCAAGGCGGACGGCGGCCGGACCAGTAATGACAGCGGTGATCACGGGCTGCGTGAAGCCGGTGAGAGCGCCGATAACACCAGCAGCGACGCCGCCGGCAGCGCCGACACCAACGCCACCGCCAATCTTGTTGCCGACACGGACGATGTCGCGAATGATGACGTCAAGGAAACCCGTGGCCTGCATGATGCCGATGAAGAGCAGAATGCCGGTCATGTCGGCAATCACCGGGTTGAGACCCGAGACGATCATCTTGGTGACGGTCATGCCCTGACCACCCGCAAGCGGAAAACCGGCCACGATGGCAGAAATGGCCGCACCCGTAATGGCGGTCATGTAAATGGGCGTGCGGCCCGTAATCATCAATATGAGCGTTGCCAGCATTATGAGCTGGGCTATGGTCTGAAGAGTCATATGCGGTAACTCCTGATTGGTTGGATGTTTCAGTCATCCCTTGATTTCAAAGTGGTTCAGTTCAGGGGATGCATAGCAGTAGATGAGGCCGAAGCCGAACATCACACTCATAAGCCTAAAAAAGAAACATTGCGGCAAAATAAAACATCCGATCCTTCGTGCCGAAAAAAGTTGCCAAAAGATTGCAGGTGTAGAAATGCTGTGGCACATAGGGAAAAAGCGTTCACTTGACTATGGGGTTAACCCAGAGCAGAGCGAATAGTGGGAGACGTACGGAAGGGGAATTTAGGCATGGATTCCAGCCTCTACGATGGATGCAGATGCATTCTGGAGGAATAGACGGGATAATCCATCTCAAGGTCCAGAACGCGCCAGCCACGGCGCCATTGGCGCCTTCTGCGGCATGACCGCGCTTGACATCCATCCTCTTGAACATGAAGTTTCGCACCTACATCATCGTTGCGCTTTCAGCAACGGCTTTCGTTCCCTTCGTCGCCTGGAGCGTGCTGCATCTGGGCGATATGGAAAGACGTATTGCAGAAGCCGATCTGGAGCAACATTCCGCCACGGTCGATGCGGCTGCTCTGGTTGAGGAGCGTCTCCAAGGCATCAATGCAGTTGTGGAGCTCGCTGATCGCACGCTCGCACATTCGGCCCTGAAGGAAGGAGGAGATCTCAATCTGCTTTTGCAAGACATCGTCGAATCTCATCCGTTCATCAAGAATCTGCACGTTGACCATCGAACTGCGGACGGTATAAGGGTCGAAGCCTTCTTTCCGTCGGTCTCGGTCGACGGGGAGTTGCGCCGTGGTCAGAACCATGACAACCGTTGGCATGCGGCTCTCATTCGCGCGCCCGAAGGGATGGGGACTCTATATTCCCCCGTGCTTCTGAGCTCGGAAAGGATGCCTGAACCCCTGATGACCTTCGGTCGTCGCATGACGGGGCTTCCCGAGCACATATTGTCGGGGGCACTTGCGTGCTCGCCTGTCTTTGAGGACATACGCCGGAACCTCGAATCTCGCGGGCTTGCCTTCGCACTTCTTGACGAAAGGAGACAGTACGTATGGCCGCTCGACAGGAGTCGCATTACGCGATGGGAGGCGCCCCTTGAGAGCGGAACAGTGGTGGATGCGGCTGCAGGTCCCGTATACATGACGAGCCAGAAGCTTCATGCGGGGCTTCCGCAATGGACGGTCGTGGTTACTCGCCCCGAGAAGAGCAGGATGATGGTCCGTACGAACCTCGAGGTGAGGATGGCTTTTCTGGCGCTTGGCGTACTGCTCCTGACGTCGGCGGCAGGCTGGCTTGCATGTTGGCCGCTTTCAAACGCTCTTCGGAAGCTCAGGGGAGACATTGATGAGGACTACGGGGACGACAGGAACACGATTGAGCAGGGACCTGAGGAACTTCGCGAAGTGCAGGCCGCATATCGCGAGCTGCGCAAGAGACTGCATGCAAGGCAGGTTTCTCTGGAGGAGAAGAATGTCCATCTGGCGAGCACGGTTGTAAGGCGTGAATCGGAGCTCGATGCTCAGGAGCGTCTCTTCAGGGAGGTTTTCGAGGACATGAAGGACGGGATCGTTCTTCTCGACCCTCAGTGGCGGCCGCAACTTGAAAACACCTCCGCTGCGTCGATGATGCCCGAGTCTTTCAAGCATGAGATGCTGACTTTCTGCCGCAGACAGTTTGAGGCGGGGGAACAGGATGTCGCCGTCTACGAGGCGGAGCTTGACGGCGCAATGAAGGCGTGGGAATGCCGAACCTTTCCCTTCAGGGCAGGACGTGCGCCTTTTGCCGAGGGCTTCTGCGTCATCTGTAGGGATGTCACGGAGCGCCAGGAAGTGGAGCGCATGAAGAATGATCTGATCGGCATTGTTGCTCATGAACTCAAGACGCCTGTGACGGCCTGCAGGCTTCAGATCGATCTCATGAGAAAGGCCTCGGGCGACACCGAGGAACTCAAGGCGCTCGACTCCGACCTTGATCATCTCAATCACATCGTGAGCGACTGGCTGTCGGCGGCAAAGATCGAGGGCGGAAACTTTTCCGTTCATCCGAAGGCAACACAGATCGGGCCGCTCATCCGACGTGCCGTCAGACTTGTCAGAAGCCGACATGAGTTCGACTTTAAAATGAGGGTGGCCGAGGAAGCAGAATGCCTCAACGTGGATCCTGGCGCCTTCGTGGAGCTCGTGGTCAATCTTGTCACCAACGCCTGTCGATATGTCAGGCCCAGCGAAAGGCCCGAGATTTCGTTCGAAGTCGAGGCGGTCCAGCCGTGGGCTGTTATTCGCGTCAAGGATCATGGCATTGGGTTTGATCCGTCGCTTTCCGAGCGCATCTTCGACCGCTTCTATCAGGTGGTGAGCGGACGAAAGCGTCGTACGGGCGGTACGGGCCTCGGACTTGTCATCTGTCGCGCGATCTGCGAAGCTCACGGTGGCTCAATCAAGGCTTCCTGCGCCGAAGGCGAAACGTGTTTTACCATTCATCTGCCGCTCCCCAGGAGCATTGAATCATGACCGACAAACCGCTTATTCTTGTTGCCGACGACGAAACCCGCATCCGAAGGCTTGTAGTTGAATCGCTCGAAAACGCCGGTTTTGACGTATGTCAGGCGCAGGACGGACGACAGGCTGTCGATGTCTTCAGGCTTTCTCCTGTGGAACCTGATCTGGTGATTCTCGACCTCATGATGCCTGAAATGGACGGCGAGGAGGCGCTCAAGGCCATTCGGAAGACGAGTGCAGTGCCAGTCCTTATTCTGACGGCCAGAGATTTTCTCTGTGACAAGAGCAAGTGCTTCAATGCGGGAGCAGATGACTATCTCGTCAAGCCGTTTTCCATTCAGGAGCTCGAACTGCGTGTGAGGGCCTTGCTGCGAAGGACGGCGAGGCAGTTCATGGCGCCCCGAGGGCGAACGGTCGTCAACGGTCCTCTGACGCTCAGGACCGAGGAACATGACGTCCTCTGGCGAGGAACGAGTGTTCCCGTGACGGATCGCGAGTTCAGGCTACTTGAGAGTCTCGCGTCCCGCCCTGGAGCAGTCGTACGCTATGACGAACTGCTGCGCATCGGCTGGGGGCTTGATTCGGATGCCGACATCTCCCATCTTCGAGTGGCCGTGGCCCGAATCCGAAAGAAGCTCGAGAGCATTTCAGTCAATCCCGCCATCATCTCCTCCTTCACCAATGTGGGCTACATGATGGGAGACCTGACCAGTTACGACGAAGATTACGGCGACTGAAAGAGGGGCTGCAATCTTTTTGAAATAATCCTGAGTGGTCGGCAATCATCGGGCAATCTTCGGGACCTACCATGTGAGTCAACTCAGACCACACATGGAGAGTCCGATCATGCAGACCTCAAGACGCAAACTCCTCCTCACGGGCGCGGCCGCCGGTGCGGGACTTACGACATCCGCCTTTGCAAAGGCGGCGCCCCCCAAGTTTGACGAAGTCTACGACGTTGTTGTCGTTGGCTCGGGCATCGCAGGCACGATGGCGGCTCTGGTTGCCGCGAAGAACGGCGCCAAAACCCTTCTCATTGAAAAGCTCAATCGCCTGGGCGGCACGTCACGCTACAGCGGTCTGGACTTCGCCTGCGTCGGCAGCGACATGCAGAAGGCGGCAGGCATCACCGATACGCCCGAGGCCATGGTGGCCGACATGGCGAAGGTTGCTGCCAATCTCAGCGATCGTGCACGTGCACTCAACATTGCTCGTGAAACGGCCCGCGCTCAGAAGATCATGCTTGAGCACGGTGTCAAGTGGACGAAGATCCTCAAGCTCGGCGGTCACTCCGAAAAGCGCTGTCTCATTGCTGAAGGCGGCGGCTCTGGTATCCTGCGCAGCCTCTGGGCTTCTTACGAGCGCTATCCGAATCTGAAGGTGAGTCCTGCCACGAAGCTTGACGAACTCATTCTGGATGAAAAGGGCGGCGTGATCGGCGTCGAGGTGCGCAAGGACTATCTCTTTGACGCTTCGCTTGCCTCCGATGACCGCGAAAACCATTCGGGCACGAAGGTCCGCATCGGTGCCCGTCAGGCCGTCATCATGGCTACTGGTGGCTATGCCCGTGACAAGGAGTTCATGAAGCACGAGGTACCCTTCCTTGAACATACGCTCAACAGTGCCTCGGAAGGTGCCACCTCAGGTGCGCTCAAGTCCATGATCCGAGCGGGTGCTCGACCCGTTCAGCTCTCGCTCTATCGCTTCAGCTTTGCACTTCCCACTGAGGACCTCATTTGGGGCGTTGCGATCGATGCCGCTACGGGTGCTCGCTATGCCAACGAGGCTCTTGGCCGCAATCCGATTTCGACGGCTTCTCTCTCCGCCATGGCCAAGGAGGGTGCCAAGCCCTACATCATCTGGGATGAAAAGGGCCTGACAAAGTTCCACAACATGGCTCGAGTTGCACGAAGCATGAACGGTCTGAACGGTCGCAACGGCACGATGTACAAGTTCGCGACGCTCGACGAGGTTGCGGCTTTCTACAACACCGATGCCGCCAAGCTCAAGGCCACGATCACCGAATACAACCGCATGATCGCTGCAGGCAAGGATGAAAAGTTCATGAAGCCTCTTGAGCGTTCAGGACGAAAGGTTGAACCGCTTTCCGAAACGGGTCCGTTCTATACCGCCCTGATGATTCCTCGCTGGGACTACTGCCCGGGGGGCATCGCAACCGACACGACGGCTCGTGCCCTGAGGCTGGATGACAGCGAGCCTGTTCCGGGTCTTTTCGTGGTGGGAGAGGCCGCTGGTGGCATTCACGGTGCTGAACGACTTACGGCCTGCTCGATGCCTGACTGCTGCGTTACCGGCATGATTGCCGGTGAAACGGCTGCCAAACTGCAAAAGCGAACCATTTAAGGGAGACAGCAATCATGAACATCTTCAAATCCGCTGCTATCGTGCTGGCGTTGGCTGCCTCTCTTGCCGTCAATGCTCAGCCTACGACCATCAAGCACAAGGGGCTCGAGTGCACGACCTGCCATGTCGACGGCAAGCTTACGCCGCCCGACGCCAAGACTTGCCTTGCGTGCCACCGCGAAGAGTCCATCGTCAAGGCTGGCGAGCGCTTCAACTTCGAGTCCTATTTCAAGGACCCGCGCGACGGATCGGAAATCCGCAAGGAAGTCGCCATCAACCCGCATGACAACTTCCACTACGGCCGTACCGATCAGTGCGTCAACTGCCATCGCGAACATCGTCCGAGCACCGTCACCTGCGAAAAGTGCCACGACATCGAACCTTGGAAGATGAAGGCGCCGCGTTAAGCGTGTTGAGCACCTATAGTGCGACATGAAAACCGCCCGCGTTGTGAACAGCGCGGGCGGTTGTTGTTTTATCGACGGCCAGTGTGTCGGGGAGGGCAACTCTTGTCTTTTCCCCTGACCTGTCGGGTCCGGTCAATGCCGCCGATTTTGAGGTCGGGGCGATTAATGGGCGCCAACTGTCCATCAGCTTGAGATTGTGATTGAGCGCCTTGCCTCTGGGCTTCTGGAACGCCAGCTTCTTGGAAAAGACCTCGATGGGCGGCTTGCGCTGCAGGCAGTACGGATGCTGCCATAGGGCATGTCCGCATTGATGGGGTTCGCGCTCCGAACTAGACTTCCTCTGTCTCTTATAAACATCCCGAACAGGGGAGAAACCCTCGTGTCCCGACATTTTTTCAAGCTTACAACCACAGCTCTTGTCGTCGGTCTTGTCAGTGCCTGCGCTCAGGCGGGCGTTGATCCCGCAACGCTTCCCCTCAAAAACCTCAAGGCCGACGTGATCGTCGTCGGTGCGGGTGGTACGGGTCTGGCCGCTGCTGCGGCCGCGCGCCTTGCCGGCGCCGAGGTGCTTGTCATTGAAAAGCTCCCGATGGTGGGCGGCAGCTCTGCTTTTGCGGGTGGGGCCATTGCTGCTGGAGATTCCAATGCTCAGAAGCGAGTTGGAAGCCAGGGGACCTCGACCGAGGAGTTTGTCAAGATCTGGCTCAATGACCAGAAGCGCTCCTCCGCGGGCGGCGATCCCTCCTATCCTGATGAGCGTCTTGTGCGCGCCATGGCCAGAGAGTTTACGGTGACTGCCAACTGGCTCGAAGACAAGATCGGCCACAAGTATGCGCCCCCGCGTCCATTTGGCTACGGTGGGCCCGATTTTGCGCATGCGCCTGCTGAATCCCCCGTACCCGCATCCGGCCGCGGTTCCTCTCCTGCCGGCGGCAGGTTCGTGATCCAGAACCTGATGAAGTTCCTTGATGCCCATCAGGTGCCCGTCATGAAGGGGACGCCTGCGGACGACCTCATTCTCAATGAAAAGGGCGACGTAGTCGGCGTCAAGGCGCACAACGGCAAGCTTCGCTATGAAATTTCGGGCAAGGCGGTCGTGCTCGCCACGGGCGGCTTCCCGCACAACAGGGCGATGCTTGAGAAGCTGGTGCCCGACTATGCTCCCTATGCCGACCTGTCCGTTGCGAGCATTGGCGACACGGGTGACGGCATCAGCATGGCCATCAGGGCAGGTGCGGCTCCCTACACGGATGCCTGGGTGATCGGCCTGTACCTCAACAGCGAAAAGAAGGAACTCAACGGGGTCATCACGTCGAAGGACAAGTACAAGGACCGCGTCTTTATCAATGAGAAGGGCCTTCGCTTCACGAACGAAAACCTGCCGTATCTCACCGACGCCGTCGTGAAGGAAAAGGCCGTCTGGGGCATCGCTGATTCGTCTGATCCCGAAAAGGTGAAGGCCGCTCTCAAGTACAACGACCCGAAGTACGCTGTCAGGGGCGACACCTGGGAAGCGCTCGCTGCCGCAATGGGCGTGCCGCCTGATGCACTCGCCAGGACGATGAAGGATTACAACGCCGCTTGCACGACGGGGGACGACAAGGCGTTCGGCAAGGCCAAGGAGTTCCTGAAGCCGTTCGCAAAGCCTCCCTTCTTTGCGGTTCGCGTGGTGCCCAAGACGGGCGGAACCATTGGCGGCGTGAAGGTCAACGACAAGTTCCAGGTCGTGCGTGAGGACGGTTCGGTCATCAAGGGCCTCTATGCGGGCGGCGAAGTCATCAATCGTCCGTACTACAACCGCGTCTACACCTCGGGCACGGGGCTCGGCATTGCCTATACTTCGGGTCGCATCGCAGGTACGAACGCGGCGGCTGAACGCTGATCGTCTCCTGCCCTGAAAGACACACCTGAGCGCGCAGGATGCTCAACAAGAGCGCCTGCGCGCTTTCTGTATTCTCTCATCGAGTCGACTGAAGCCTGATCTTGCCGCCTCTCGAATCTCTTCGGATGATGCAGTAGTGTTCAAGCAGTGCCTGAAGAGGCTTGCCGAGAGGGACAAAGGGGAGTGTCAGGATTTCTGTGTCTGGGGAGGTTATTCCAGGGGCAGCCCAACG
>OLFW01000202.1_pt1 | contig 57993 bp, 48 predicted proteins | sample 1605351 | NCBI WGS metagenome assembly OLFW01 (sample SAMEA3888918, study PRJEB22519) | human gut metagenome | biome: human gut; feature: human-associated habitat; material: faeces | place: Denmark | collected 2010 | reverse complement strand
AAAAATGCCTTCAAGGAAATTCTTCAAAAAAGCCCACAACTTCTTGACACTATCGGGAAGCGAATCATTTGTAGCCTTTTAGCGGCTTTTCGGCTATAATGGTAGTGTTATCATGCGTAATGAGAAAGGATAGATTATGGAATTAGAAGAATGCCGCCGGGAGATTGACTTATTGGACCGGGACTTGGCCAAGATACTGGAACGGCGCATGCAGGTCGTGGCTGCTGTCGCCGCTTATAAAAAAGAGCATCACATGGAAGTCTATGATCCGCGAAGGGAGCGTCAAGTGCTGGATAAAATTTCTAATTTGACGGAGCAGAAAAATTTGGCCCCTTATTTGCGCCGCATCTACCAGTGCATCATGGATGAAAGCAAAAAATACGAACGGGAACACATGGGGATAGGATGATGGAAGAACTTATTGTACGAGGCATTGCCGAACGCATCTTATTTGAGGCCTCTGATTCGGATTACCGCGTCTTTCGCCTCCACGATGAAAGCGACGATACGACGTATACCGTAACCGGTCACGGAACGAAGCCCCTCGTCGGCGATCGGCTGGAAGTAAAAGGCCATTGGGTACAGCATAAGCGCTATGGACGCCAGTTTGCGGCCGACAGTTGGAGCCGCGTCATTCCCGAATCGGTCGATGGTATTGAACGCTTTCTCGGAAGCGGCGCCGTCAAGGGCATGGGACCGGCCTTAGCTCATCGCGTCGTCGCCCGTTTTGGCAAGGATACGATGGAAATCTTGGAAAAGGACGCTCAACGCTTACTTGAAATCGAAGGCATCGGGCCTAAAAAATTGGCTGTCATAACGGAATCTTTCTACGAAGAAAAACAGATCAACGACATCGCCTACGATTTGGAACAGCACGGCGTCGCCGGACGCTATGCCGGTCGACTCCTGCAAAAATACGGTGACGATGTGAAATACGTCTTAACCGAAGAACCGTATCGGATGATCCACGAAATCGACGGCTTCGGCTTTAAGACGGCCGACCAAATCGCCTTGGCGTACGGCATGGACCGCCAGTCGCCGCAGCGCCTTGGTGCCGGTCTGGCCTACGTCCTTCAGACCATGACCCAAAACGGCCACGTCTGCATTCCCGATTCCGAACTGGTGCGGCGGGCGGCCTTTCTCCTGCAGGCCGATGCCCTGGGCCTCCACGATATCCTGCAGGACACCGTCGATATGGGACAATTACGGACGGCGGATTTTGAGGGGACGGTCTACGTCTATACGCCGGAAGCCTACGAAGAGGAGGAAGCCATTGCCGGCCGCATCCGCGAGATGACTGAGATGAAACCTCTTTCCATGAAAACGCATGTTCAGCTCTTTCTGGACCGATGGCAGGATTCCTGTCATTTTGAACTGGCAGACAAGCAGCGGGAAGCCGTCGAAAAGTCCCTTCAATCGGGGATGACCGTCATTACCGGCGGTCCTGGGACGGGGAAGACGACCGTCGTTCAGACCATCATCCGCCTGGCCGAACAAGAAGGCTTGCGCATCCTGCTCTGTGCGCCGACGGGGCGAGCTGCTAAGCGTCTGGCTGAAACGACGCAGCGCAAGGCCAAGACCATCCATCGACTCCTCATTCCCGACGGCCATGTCGGCCGAGTCCAGTCCTTTGAATACAATGAAACGAAGCTCTTGCCGGCCGATTTAGTCATCGTCGACGAAGTGTCCATGCTCGATATGGAAATGATGTACCACTTACTGAATGCCTTGAAGCCCCAGTGCCGCTGCATCCTCGTCGGTGATGCCGACCAGCTGCCGTCGGTCGGAGCCGGTGCCGTCCTCCACGACGTCATCGCTTCGGAAACGGTGCCTGTCGTCCGCTTGGATACGATTTTCCGCCAAAAAGAAGGGGGCCGCATCGTAACTAACGCCCACCTCATCAACAACGGTCGCCTGCCGGTGGTCAACGAAGACTTGGAATTCCGCTTCGTCGAAATCGAGACGGAAGCCGACGGGGCGACGCAGATTAGCGCCTTGTACCGCAGTGAAGTTGGAGAAACGGGCGACGAATTTGCCGTCCAGGTCTTGTCGCCCATGTACAAGGATCCCTGCGGCGTCGACAACCTCAATCAGCTCATTCAGGAACGGCTCAATCCGCCCGTTCAAGGGAAGGGTGAATTGAAAGGCCGCCACATGATTTTCCGCGTCGGCGACAAGGTCATGCAGAAGCATAATGATTACGAAAAAGGCGTCTTCAACGGCGACATCGGTCAAATCTTTGCCGTCCAGCACGACATGGTCTACGTCCGTTATCCCGAACAGGACGTCAAGTATGAAGGCGCGGAAATCGACGAAATCACCCTGGCCTATGCCATTACTGTCCATAAGAGCCAGGGGAGCGAATACCATACGGTCATCATGGCCCTGGTCAACAGTCATTCCATCATGCTCCAGCGAAACCTTTTCTATACGGCTGTTACTCGGGCTAAACGAAAAGTCATCTTAGTCGGTACTAAACGAGCTGTCCAAACAGCCGTTCAGAATCAGCGGACGAGCCGGCGATTTACGCTGCTCATCCCGCGGCTCCAAGGAGAGCTGCTTACGTAATATTTTGCGACAGGAGGCATTTTTATGTCACTGCTCACCCTTATTACCAACCTCTTCTATCCGCCGACCTGCCCGGCCTGCGGCGTCCTGATGAAACGGGACGGCGACTGGTGCCCGTCGTGCCTCACTCGAGTGTGGCATCCGCGGCGCATCAACCGCTCCCAACAATTGAAGGCCCTCGACGCCTGTTACTGTTTGGCCGACTACGACGGGGTCATGCGCCGTCTGATTCACGATATTAAATATAAGGGCAGAGAGGGAAAATGCCGATCCTGCCGCGTCTTACTAGAACGATTTCCCTGGCCCGAACGACTTCAAAACATCGATATGGTCGTTCCCGTGCCCTTAGCACCGGAGAAAATGAAAAGCCGCGGCTTCAACCAAGTCGAAAGCCTTTTCAAAACATGGGCTGACAATCATTATCGCTGGGCCGACATCCTCCAGCGTTTGCGTCCCACAGATGCTCAGTGGCATCTTCCCAGAAGTCAGCGTTCCGAAAACGTCCACCGCGCCTTCGGCCTTCGGGAAACAGCCGATGTTAAGAGTAAGCATATCTTACTCGTAGATGACATCTTCACCACCGGTGCGACCCTCGAGGCCTGCGCCAAAGCCTTGAAGCGAAACGGGGCAGAAGAGGTAATCGGTCTGGTCATGGCCAGCGGGGCGCCGTAATATGGAATTATAATAATATAAGCTAGATATCTGCATGGATTTTCGTAATAAATTGACCTCCTAATCGTTTGCTTTTGAGCTGACGTTAGGAGGGCCTTTTCGTATGGAGGTTACAGGGCTTTAAGGATATGTCTCCTCCGGCAAAGGAAATGTTGAAGTTACTGATGGAGGGAAACATCATTCATGGTGGAAATCCTGTACTTCGATGGATGGCAGGGAACGTTGTCATGCGTCAGGATCCATCAGGAAACATCAAGCCGGACAAAGAAAAATCCGTCGAAAAAATCGACGGATTTGTGGCGTCTATTATGGCTATAGATTGTTGCATCCGTAATGGAGCAATCGGCGGGAGCGTCTATGATGAACGGGGCGTTATTTCGTTTTAAAGACAAGTTTTTTTACCGTGTTATACCATAGTTCGTTTTCGGAATTTGCAACGATAGGTGTGCGGGAAACGACCCTCGTACTTAAGTCCGACAGAGATTTGTCTGTAAAGAAGAAGCGGTATTTATGTGTTCGTATTCCCTGCATTGGCCATTTAATAACTTGTTTCACCCATATATCGCAGCTGTTTTCTTCTTTGTTGTAATTTAAAAAATCGGGAAGAATATAAGTATCGCCATATTTTGCAGTGTTAATTTTTACCCAGTTATAGGGGCTTGCAGTGTAAAGAGGGGGCCTTCCAAGATGAATCGCGATGATGTTCGCTGTGTTGTCCATCCAGCCTTCAGGCGGAATCGGGGATTTTCTAGGCGGTGCTGGGGAGTTTTTAAATGATGGACTGATCTCTCCCGTTTTCGAATCTTTCATGGTGAGCAATAACATGGTTTTATCTTTGTAATTTACCTCGTATTGCATAAGGGTCTCGTCGCCAGTTGGAAAACTGCTTTTAGTCCAGAAACGCGCGGTATCTGTTCCCTGTTCGTAGATAATTTGTTGTGTATTCACGAATACATTTACAGAGGGGCTAGAGCTGAGCAAATGCCATTGTGAATCATTAGCGGAGACTTGAGAAATAAAGCTAAACAATATCAGCACAAAAAAGTGAAAAAACTTTTTATTCATGACAAATCACCTTTTTTCATCGGATTTTTTAGATAGATAATTTTTGCGTTTTTTTTATTATAACGTTTTTGGTGTATTCCTAATAGAGTTGGTTAGGAGGTCTCAATGCAAATTCCCTTTTTATCTCAACTTTTCAAATAGAGAGACAAACTGCAAGACTATTACATCGGTACGTAAGGAAATAAGACATTTGACTATGCACTCGGGAGCAAAATTTCTTCTATCATTTCACTGTATTAAAGTTAGCGTAGATTGAGACGACATCTTCACTACTGGCTCGACCCTCCATGACGGCGCTGCCGCCTTGAAGCGAAACGGAGCGGCTGAGGTAATCGTCTTGGTCATGGCCAGTGGGGCACCGTAATAGAAATTTATAATAATATTGGCAAGCGAGAGGCGTATATTCGCATAAATTAACCGACCTCCTAAGGTTAGATTTTTGGTCTGACTTTAGGAGGTCGGTTTTGGTTGGCTGCAATGATGATATTGTAGTTGGGGACTTATATCTTGATGGAAGTAGGCTTTTTAGGCAGACTATGTTTCGGACAATTCCATCACTTTTTCTTTTAATAATCGGGCGGCCTCTGAAAAGAGTTGATTCTTTTTCCAGATAAAGAAGATGCGGCAGATGTTTTGGGGTTCTAACGGCCGGAATACGAGCTTTCCGTCTTTCGGGAGGTGGACGAGTCGATCAAGGCACAATACGTAGCCGACACCTTCCTCGGCCAAGAGAGAGGCGTTGTAAATCAAGGTGTACGTGGCAATGATATTGAGTTCGCTTTCATCCTTGTCAAACCATACGCCAAGTTCTTTGGCGGTAAGGGCCTGTCGGGAAGCGATTAAGGGGAGCCCCTCAAGGTCAGCGGCCCGAATGGTCGTGTGTGCGGCTAGCGGGCTGTCTTTTCGCATCAGGACGCCCCAGATGTCTTCGTGGGCCAGCTCGATATGGGGATAATCCTGTGGGGGTTCAGGCTGTATCAATACGCCAAAATCCAAGGTGCCTCTCTTTAGCTGCTCTTTTACGACCATACCGTCCATGCTTTGAAACTGATAGTGGATGTTGGGATACTCTTTTCGCAAATCTTGGATTGCGCGGGCTACGACCCTCATGCCGGCCGTTTCGCCGCAGCCGATGCGAACGCTGCCGCTTACGCCTTCCTGGGCGTGGGACAGTTCATCTACCGTTTTATCGACGAGTTGGGCAATTTCTTCAGCTCGTTTTTTGAGCAGGAAACCGGCCTCTGTCAGCGTAGTATTCCGATTGCCTCGGACTAGGAGCTTCACGCCGAGCTCTTCTTCTAAATCCATGAGCTGCCGGGACAATGCCGGTTGGGACACATGCATGGCTTCTGCGGCGTGGGAGATATTTTCCGTTCTGGCGACTGCCAAAAAGTATTTCAGGACACGAAATTCCATTTCCATCACCTCTATCACCATTATAACAGAATCAGGTATGTAATCCAATTATAACCAGATAAATATTATAGGTATTAGTTATTTGTGATGGTCTGTGATATCCTTAATCCATCAACAAGAAAGGAGTGATGCTTTGCAAGTGAACAAGCGTCTTTTGATCTTTATTCTAATGACAGGGGTGTTCGGTATCCTCAATACGGAGATGGGCTTTATCGGGATTTTGCCCTATATTGCGCAGCGTTACGATGTGACCATCGTTCACGCTGGGTTGCTTATCAGTCTCTTTGCCTTGGGTGTTGCCCTTTCCGGTCCCGTTATGCCCCTTGTTTTTTCCCGGTTCAACCGTAAGTATGTCATGCTTTTTGTGCTGGGACTCTTTACGATATGCAATACCATCTCTGTTTTTGCTTCGAATTTCAATCTGCTTTTGGCCGTGCGGATCATTCCGGCCTTTTTCCATCCGGTCTACTGCTCCATGGCGTTTACGATGGCAGCGGAGGTAGCCGGTGTGAAAGCGGCGCCGAAGGCGGTGGCAAAAATAAACATCGGAGTGTCAGCGGGCATGGTCGTCGGGGTTCCGATCAGTAATTTTCTGGCGGAACATATTTCTCTATCCGTTTCCATGTCTTTCTTTGCCCTTACGACGTTTTTCGTCATGATGGCGACGGCCTTTTTTGTGCCTTCTATGCCGGCAGTCGGGCGCTTGTCTTATGGCGAACAATTGGCTGTGTTGAAAAAGCCCATGGTTTGGGCCTCTATCTTTGCCATCCTTTTCCTAAACGGCTCTGTCTTTGGTGTTTTCAATTATTGGGCCGCCTATCTGGCAAGTGTAGTCGGGCTGGCGCCGAACCTTGTCAGTCTGCTCTTGTTTGGCTACGGCCTTTGCAATATCTTTGGCAGCATGGCGGCCGGACACCTTCTTTCCAGCCGGGCCGAACAGACGGTGAAAGCATTTCCTTTCTTGCTGGGAGCTGTGTATCTCCTGCTTCTTACGGGAGGGGACAGCGGTGTGATGGTGGCCGTCCTTACGATTTTTTGGGGAGTCCTGGCCGGTATCAATGCCAACATCAACCAATTCTGGCTCTCCCACGCGGCGCCGGAGGCTCCTGATTTTGCTAACGGCCTCTTCCTCACAGCCGTCAATATCGGAACCATGGCTGCTACGACCGTAAGCGGCATGTTTATTGATTCTTTTGGCGAAAAATTCGTCGTTTACGGTGGATTACTGTTCCTGGTAGCAGCTGCCCTTCTTTTTTGGGGGCAATGTCGGAAACGCAGCATGAATCCGGTCCTAGGAATCGATGTATCATAAGTAATAGACATAATTAAAAAACATACCAAAATATAAGATAAAGGTATTTGTTATACTTTGAGGCTTCCGTTTATAATGGAGTCAAGATATCTTATTTGAAGAATACATGAAGCTAATTTTGATGATAAAGGAGACAATACTATGTTGAAAAAAGTAATTCAAACGACTTCGATGGCAGCTCTGTTGGCTGCTGCTATTACGGCTACTTCTTTGGCAGCCTTACCTGAAAATGCAACGACCGTATCTGTACCGGGGCAAACGATCCAGTTGGAACAGAAATGGGATAAGATATTCCCTCAGTCTGATAAGGTAGATCACCGTAAAGTAACCTTTCAAAACCGTTATGGATTTACCCTGGTAGGGGATCTGTATGTGCCGAAAAACGCCCAGGGAAAATTAGCCGCCATTGCCGTAAGCGGTCCTTTCGGTGCTGTAAAAGAACAGGTCAGCGGTCTCTATGCACAGACCTTGGCCGAACGCGGTTTTGTGACCCTGGCTTTTGACCCTTCCTTCACCGGTGAAAGCTCCGGCAATCCGCGCAATACGGCGTCTTCCGATATTAACACGGAAGATTTCAGCGCCGCTGTCGACTATCTGGGGTCCTTGGATATGGTAGACCGTGATAAGATTGGTATCTTGGGCGTTTGCGGCTGGGGCGGTTTTGCTTTGAATGATGCCATCCAGGATACCCGCGTCAAAGCCGTAGCTACCAGCACGATGTATAATATGACCCAAGTCATGGCCAATGGCTATGAAATTACGATGGATCCCCAGGGGCAATACGATCGTGTAGCCCCGCAGAGTGCAGACGCACGGTACCAGATGAAGGAACAGTTGAATAATGCCCGCTGGGAAAGCTCGAAACACGGTTATACCGACTTAGCTCCGGCCAATAATCTGGATCCGGAAAAAGATATTACGTCGGAAACGCCGAAGTTTGTCGCCGAATATGCTAATTTCTATCGGACCAGCCGCGGCTATCATCCGCGTTCGGTAAACTCCAATCCCAATGGTTCCTGGGCGACGATTATGCCCCTTGGCCTTATCAATATGCCCATCATAGAATACGCCAAAGAAATGCGTACGCCGACGCTGATTGTGGCCGGTGAAAAAGCCCATTCCCGTTATTTCAGTGAAGATGCTTATAACGCCATCGGTTCCAAGGATAAGGAACTCTATATCGTTCCCGGTGCCAACCACACGGACCTATATGATAATACCCAGAAAATCCCCTTTGATAAATTCGAACAGTTTTTCAAAGATCATTTAAAATAATAGTACCGTAAGTGAAAGGCCTGATTCCCCGCAGTCAGGCCTTTTTTGCGCAAGAAAATCTTATGGAGACGGTGTATCCGTAAGCTTTTCTTGCCTGAGATAGGCTATTAAAGAAAATTTTCCATACGATCGAAGTGTCTGGGGATTATGAGTCGTCGGCAGGAATGGGGAGGGGCGTCATGGATAGGCTGTTTTTCGCTGCCATGCGTATGGTTCAGGCGTGATATAGTCGGCATTTGTCTGTGACGGTCTGTCCCTTCTGAAAAGGGAAGGTCATGGTCATACCAGGACGGTATCTGTTGTCGAAAGGCAGGAAACTTTGTATAATGGACATAAAAGAAAGGTGATGCTTAGATGCCTACGAATGAAACGATTACCGCGGCGCAAACCGCCAAACGCCATCAGCGGGCATTAAACATTATCAAGCGATGGCGGCTCATGGATGATGATTTCATGAAGCGTTGTTTGAAAGACAATATCCCTGCTGTTGAATGTATTCTGCGTATCATCATGGAAAAGCCGGATTTACAGGTACAAACGGTGCAGATTGAGGATACGATTCCCAACCTTTCCGGCCATGGGATACGGATGGATGTGCATGCCACCGATTCGACCGGAACGGAATACGATATCGAAGTACAGCGTGCCAATAAAGGCGCGGGAACGAAGCGTGCCCGTTTCAACAGCAGCCTGCTCGATCTCAACAGCCTGAGAAAAGGCAGCGACTATGAACAACTGCCGGAAAGCTATGTCATCTTTATTACCGAAAACGATGTTTGGCAGCATGGCTTGGCCCGCTACCATGTCAACCGGATCATCGAAGAATTGAACCGTCCCTTTGAGGACGGCAGTCACATCATCTACGTCAATGGCAATTACAAAGGCAATGATGACATGGGCAAGTTGATGAACGATTTTCGCAGTGAAAACGTAGAAGACATGGTGTTGGAACCGCTGAAAGAAACGGTCCATCGTTACAAAAACAACCCGGAGGAGGTGGCTGTTATGTGCGCAGAACTTGAAAAATGGAGCCTTGAAGAACGTCAGGAAGGTCGCCAGGAGGGACTACAGGCAGGACGTCAAGAAGGCGAAAGCCGTCTGACGGTATTGTTACGTCTGCTGAAAGCCGATGGCCGTCTGCAGGATTTGGAATTGGCTATCGACGATGAAAAGGCCCGAGAAAAGCTTTATCAGGAATATCATATTAGTTGAAATAGGAATCGCAGTGCAGCCGCTGAAAGAAACGGTTCATCGTTACAAAAACAACCCGGAGGAGGTGGCTGTTATGTGCGCAGAACTCGAAAAATGGAGCCTTGAAGAACGGCAGGAAGGTGAAAACAGGCTGACGACGTTGTTGAGACTGCTGAAAGCTGATGGCCGTCTGCAGGATCTGGAATTGGCCATCGACGATGAAAAGGCCAGAGAAAAGCTGTATGAGGAATATCATATTAGTTGAAAGAGAAATCATAGCACAGCCGGTTACGTTTTGTGTAACGCAGACGGCTGTTTTGCTAAAATGCAGAGGTAACGCCGCTTTGATGCGAAATGGTGCCATGACGTGATCGGTTGGTCATCGCCAATGAGTACCGTGACATACTATCATTGAATACGTTAAAAAGCCTGATTTCTGTTAACTGAGAAATCAGGCTTTTTTGCGTTGTGGAGGTAGTGTGTGACGTCTCGGATTTGATGTCAATCTTCTTCGTCCCCGGTCCGCTTGGGTCCGGGATCGGCGACGAGGGTGCTGTCGGCGATGGGATCCGCTGGCGTCGCAGGTACCTCTCCGGAAGGAACGGTGCCATGGCTGCCGGAATAATGGCCGGCATGGGGGACGGACTGGCCGTGATAGGAGTAGTTGTTGGTGACGATGCCGTCGGGATTGGTGGCTTCGTAGCCTCTAACGTGATGCATCGTGCCGTCCGGTCCCGTTCGGTAATAGTCGTGGGTATAGTGAGTGCCCGGGGCTGGCGTGACAGCATCGGAGCCTCCATGGATATCGCCGCTGTGCGCCGTATCGACAGTCGTATCAAGGGCGCTGTCCGTAGCGTCGGCGATGGCATCAAAGCCTCCAAAGGCCTTGATGAAAGGCAGGCAGAGGAGGATGATGAGCAGTGGGGCGACGCCCATGATGGGAAGGGCCCGTTCGAGGGTGTAATGATGATGGTAGAGCCAAAGCAGGATGAGGTGGAAGCCGACGGCTGCGACGAAGCCCGTGAGGAAGGCCGGAATCGTTTCGACGGTCGTGCTGCGAACGACGGCAAAGTAGAAGCCGACGCCGTACATGTAGAATCCCGCCAAGACAGCCCGCCAGTGGGAGATAATGTATTTCAGGCGCAGGAAAAAGATGACCGCCATGATAATGAAGGCGATGGGCGCCAAAAAGGGAAAGAGGCTGATGAGGAGCACCGTAATGGCTGCCGTGATGACGATGTACATGATGCGCCGCCAGGTAAAGGTGATGAATAAGATGACGACACCTACGATGGAAGCGATTTGATAATCGAGGGTCACCATATTGATGAAAACATAAAGCCAGGTAATGAGTAAGATTGTCAGGTGAGCTGCACGGTCCGCACGCTGGGGGGCCAGGTTCAATATCATCACATCCTTTAGCAAAATTAGCCGTGAATAAGCCGTATAATTACATTTAATTATATCATATATTTTCTATGAAAGAGGGGATAGCCATGGCTTTTCTTCTTTTTTACATAAGATTTCTTGCGAATTGTCTGATGGAAAAAGGCTGTACGACAAAAAGCCGCACATCTGATAGGAGATGTGCGGCTTGCTGAATATGCCTTGTATTAGCCTAAGATTTCAATGAAGGCCTTGACCACTTCCGGGTCAAAGAGGAGGCCCGATGAACTGAAGAGTTCGCGGACGGCCTGTTTTTTTGTTTTCGCCCAAAATTCAGTCGACGGATTGATGATCATGTCATAGTAGTCGGCCACGGCGATGACCCGCGCTCCCAAGGGGATGTTGGCTCCGCGCAGGTGTTTGGGAAAGCCCGAACCGTCCCAGTGTTCATGGTGATAGCGGATGTAAGGGACGATGTCCTGGCAGCAAGGGATGTTTTCCAGCATGTTGCCGCCGGCTGCTGCATGGCGCTTGTACTGGGCCATTTCCGAGCGGTTCAGATAGGGTATCTTGACTAAAAGTGTATTAGATACGACCAAAAGACCAACGTCATGGAGGAGAGCAGCGTATTTTATCTGTTCGATTTCGCTCTTTGGCAGCATGAGTTTGGCGGCGATACTGACGCTGTAGTTGGCAACTTGCAGGGAGTGCATATATAAGCGCTGACTTTTTAGCTGTATGAAGTTGAGCAACTCTGCCGTAATGCCGTCAAGAGACGTCATTTCTTCACGGGCAATGCCCGCTGCTTGATTTAACGATACCATATACATGACAAACAAACCCTTTCATCTGCAACCATACTATTCGTTCGTCGTCCGATTCGACTGGCGTACTTTTTTGGGATGACGAAGGATATTGAACATTTTGGCACTCGTTTTTTTGATGCGCGCGCCTGTATTTTTCATACGCCGTGCTGTCGTAATCTTGGACTTGCGCTTCGGGCGCATGTCGCGGATAGAGCCGAAATCACCGCGGCGGATACTCGTCGCCTTGATGCGGTCGGAACGGAGGTTTACTTTTAATGCGTTCATGATTTGGCTCGTCTTAAGGTCGATGTTAAAACTGTAGATATCTACTGCCACGTAGGAGAGGAGAGGATAGGCGTGGATGCTGATATGGGCATTGCCAGACACAGCCATACACGTCAGTTCGTCATCAATATGGAAGAAGGTAATGCCCTCAGCAGGTGCGCCGACCAAATGGAATGCGCGTTCTACCAAGGGCTGCAAGTCTTCGGCTTCGGTGAAAGAAGCTTTGCAGTTATAAAAATCGATCAGTACATGATTTCCTAATGTATTATTCATAAATCTCCACCCGTTACTTAGTTACAATTAATTATATACTGTTTTTGGGAACTTGTAAACTAAAAAGGGCCCCATGGGATATGTTAAAACCCCATGAGGCTCGTTTTAGTTATGCTTTGTGCTCACGAATGGGCGTGAAGGTAAAATCCGTTCCGTCAAAGCCGATGCTGACCGTATCGCCTTCGCGGATGGTGCCGGCGATGATGCTGCGGCTCAAGGACGTTTCGACGGTATGGGTGATCAAGCGGCGCAGGGGACGGGCACCGAACTGAGGATCGAATCCTTTGTCGGCCAATTCCTGCAGGGCTTCATCAGTCCAAGTGAGTTTGATCTTGATCTGTTTTTCCAGACGCTGACCGAGGCGTTCCAAGAGGATGGCTGCAATACTCTGTACCTGGTCTTTCTGCAGGGCCTTGAAGACGACGATGTCGTCGACACGGTTGAGGAATTCCGGACGGAAGTACTGTTTGAGGAGGTCACGGACCTTCTGGTTGGCCTGTTCGTAATCCGGCGTTTCCAAAATTTCATGAGAACCGAGGTTACTGGTCATGATGATGATGGTGTTCTTGAAGTTGACGACCCGGCCCTTGCCGTCAGTCAGGCGGCCGTCATCGAGGATCTGCAAGAGGACATTGAAGATGTCGGGATGGGCCTTTTCGATTTCATCGAGGAGGATGACGCTGTAGGGACGGCGGCGAACGGCTTCGGTGAGCTGACCGCCTTCGTCATAACCGACGTATCCCGGAGGCGCCCCAATCAGGCGCGAGACGGTATGCTTTTCCATGTATTCCGACATGTCGATGCGGATGATGTTCCGTTCGTCATCGAAGAGGGATTCCGCTAAGGTCTTGGCAAGTTCCGTCTTGCCGACGCCGGTCGGGCCGAGGAAGATGAAGGAGCCGATGGGGCGGTTCGGGTCTTTGATACCGGCCCGAGCGCGGATGATGGCGTCGCTGACGACTTGGACGGCTTCGTCCTGGCCGACGACGCGTTCATGGAGGGTTTCGTCGAGATGGAGCAGTTTTTCCCGTTCGCCGGTCATCATCTTGGTGACGGGGATGCCCGTCCAGCGGCTGACGACCTGGGCGATGTCTTCTTCGCCGACTTCTTCTTTCAGGAGCTGCGAATCCTGTTTCTGTGCCAGGTGGGCTTCTTGTTCAGCCAGCTGTTTTTCCAGTTCCGGCAGTTTGCCGTACTTCAGTTCCGAAGCCTTGGCCAAGTCGTAGTTGCGTTCGGCCTGAGCCATTTCGCCCTTGACGGCGTCGATTTCTTTTTTCAGTTCCTGGGTGTGCAGGATGGACTGTTTTTCCGTATCCCACTGGGATTTGAGCTGGTTTTCTTTTTCCTTTAATTCATTTTTCATGGCCGTAATCTTAGCCAGCCGTTCTTTGGAAGCGTCGTCCGTTTCCTTGGTCAGGGACTGTTCTTCGATTTCGAGCTGCATGATCTTATGGCTCAATTCGTCAATGGGCGTCGGCATGGATTCGATTTCCGTGCGCAGCTTGGCAGCGGCTTCGTCGACGAGGTCGATGGCCTTGTCGGGCAGGAAGCGGTCCGAGATGTAGCGGTCCGAAAGGACGGCAGCCGCAACCAGGGCCTTATCGCGGATGCGGACGCCGTGATGGACTTCATAGCGTTCTTTCAGGCCGCGGAGAATGGTGATCGTATCTTCGACGGACGGCTGGTCGACCATGACCGGCTGGAAACGCCGTTCGAGGGCAGCGTCCTTTTCGATGTATTTCTGGTATTCGTTGAGGGTCGTAGCCCCGATGCAGCGCAGGTCACCGCGGGCCAGCATCGGTTTCAGGATATTGCCGGCATCCATCGAGCCTTCAGACGCGCCGGCGCCGACGACGGTGTGGATTTCATCGATGAAGAGGAGAATCTGACCGTCTGATTTAGCGATTTCATTGAGGACCGATTTCAGTCGTTCTTCGAATTCACCGCGGTATTTGGCCCCGGCAATGAGAGAACCCATGTCGAGGGAGTAGAGGGTCTTGTTCTTTAAGGATTCGGGAATGTCTCCGCTGACGATGCGGCGGGCCAATCCTTCGACGATGGCCGTTTTGCCGACGCCCGGTTCCCCGATGAGGACCGGGTTGTTCTTGCGGCGACGCGACAAGATTTCGATGGTCCGGCGGATTTCGTCGTCACGGCCGATGACGGGGTCGAGCTTGTTCTGGCGGGCAGCTGCCGTCAGGTCGCGGCCGTATTTTTCGAGGGCCTTGTAGTTGCCTTCGGGGTTGTCAGTATTGACGTTGGCCTTGCGGTTGGCCTTGATGGTGCTCATGATCTTGTCTTGGTGCAGGCCGAATTCACGGCACAGTTCCTGGACGTCGCTGCTGCTTTCGCTGACGATGCCGAGGAGCAGGTGTTCCGTACTGATGTAGTCATCGTGCATGGAGTCGGCTAATTGCTGGGCTTTGCCGATGACCCGGACCATTTCCGTCGACATCGACATCTGGTTCGAACCTTGGACGGAAGGAATTTTCTTCAGCAGCTGTTCCAGCCGTGCCTGGAGCATGGGGACGTCGGTCTGACATTCCGTAAGGATGGTGCTCAGCAGGCCTTCAGGCTCTTTGAGCAGGCCCATGAGCATGTGGACCGAGGAGATTTCTTGGTTGTAGTGGAGGGCGGCAATCTGCTGGGCAGACTGGAAGGCTTCCATGACTTTCTGTGTATATTTTTCGTTTCCCATAAGTAAGACCTCCTTATTATGGCGATTGTATTCAGGATTAGGAGCTTTTCGCTAGCTTCTAGTATCATTATAGCTATAAAAGTCAAAAAGTCAATATGTCAAAAAGGAAAATTTTTAAATCTTTTGGAAAAGACTTTGTTGACAGTCCTCATCCTTTCCCCTACAATCGAGGCAGTATAAAGATTGTCTTCCGCCATGGGAGACAGATGAAAGGAGTCCGACGATGGACGAAACAGAACGACTGGCCTTTAGCGGCGATGCAGCGGCTCAATGTGCCATGGGAGACGATTATTTCTTTGACGCTTTTGACGCCGATATAGAAGATAAAGATGATTTATATAAGAAGGCTTTTTACTGGTACAGCCGTTCGGCCAAGGGCGGTTATGCTGCCGGTCAGTATAACTTGGGCTATCAGTATGAGCATGGGTTAGGCACGGAGCGCGATATCGAACAGGCTGTCCTTTGGTACGGTGCGGCCGCCAGCCACGGCTATGGAGCGGCTGAGAATAATTTAGGCCATCTCTATGAAATAGGGGATGATCTTCCTCAGGATTACGAAAAGGCCCTGTACTGGTACCGGCGGGCTGCTGAACACGACGACGGCGACGGCCAGTGCAATGCGGCCATCATGTATCAGTTCGGCTACACCGGGGAGCCGGATTATGAAAAAGCCGCCTATTGGTATGCCAAGGCGGCAGATCAGGGAAATGTCATTGCCGGAAACAATCTCGGCTATCTCTATGAAAAAGGATATGGCGTTCCTCAAGACTGGGAACTGGCTGCGCACTGGTACTATGAAGCGGCCATGGCCGGCGACGGGCCGGCGCAGAACAACTTGGGCGTCCTCTACCGTGACGGCCACGGCGTCGCCCGTGATAGCATTCAGGCGGCCTACTGGTTTGCCCAGGCTGCAGCGTCAGGCTATAAAGAGGGCATGAAAAATTACGCCACCGCCCTGGAAACAGGCGATGGCGTAGAGATGGATCGTGATGAAGCTCGATATTGGCGAAACCAAAGTGAAGATGATTAATGGAGGATATTGATAAATACCGTAATGATCGTGGCATTGACCGGGTCGATGATTAAGGAGCCGATGAGGGGAATGACGAAGAAGGCCGTCGGTGCCGGGCCGAAGATTTCCGTCATGGCCGTCATGTTGGCGATGGCGTTGGGCGTAGCCCCTAAGCCGAAGCCGCAGACGCCGCTGGTCATGACGGCAGCTTCGTAGTCGCGGCCCATGATGCGGAAGACGATGAAGTAGGCGAAGATGGCCATGAACAGGGCCTGGCTGAGGAGCATGACGACTAAAGGTACGGCAAGGTCTGCCAGCTGCCAGAGCTTGAGGCTCATGAGGACGCAGGTCAAAAAGACGGTCAGGCTGAGGTTGCCCAAAACTTCACTTTCATGCTGGTAGACTTTAAAGCTGTGCGTAAAGTCGGCGATGTTGCGGATAACGGCAGCGACGATCATCGAGCCGATATAGCCCGGGAAGACAAGGCCGATGCTGCTGAAGAAACCGCTGACGATCGTTCCGAGACCCATGGCCAGGAAGAGGTGGGCCATGGCGTTCATGAAGCGGTAGTTGTCGATGGTCTGGCCGATTTTGTTTTCAATCTTGATGGCGTTTTCGGCCCGTTCCTTATCGCCGGCTACGGCTTTTAACCGCGATACGGCGTCGGCGTTGGCCGAAGGATCGAACCGTTCCGATTCAGCCGAGCTGACCAGATGGTGTTTGTGAATCAGTCCTTCCCCAATCGGGCCGCCGATGACACCGCCGGCGACGAGACCGAAGGTAGCGGCGGCGACGGAAATGGTGACGCCGCTGTCAAGGCCGATGTCTTCCAACAAAGGACCGAAGGCCGCTGCCGTGCCGTGACCGCCGACCATGGGAACCGATCCCGTTGCCAGTCCCATGAGAGGACTGAGGTCGAAGATCGTCGCGAGGCTCACCCCGATGATATTCTGGAAGGTGATGAGAATCGTCGTGACGATGGCCATTTTAAAGACCATGATGCCGCCTCGTTTGATAAGGCTGATGCTGGCCGTGTAGCCGACACTGGTGAAAAAGAGCATCATACAGATGTTTTGCATAATCGTATCCTGCTCGTACTGCCAAAGACCTTGAGTATAGAGAATGCAGTTGATGATAGCGAATAAGATGCCTCCGACGACCGGAGCGGGGATACAGTACTTGCGCAGGACGTCGAATTTTGCACGCAAGAATACGCCGGTATAGTAAACGACAATCGCTGCGGCTAATGTTTGATAAATATTAAGATTTACAGCCACAAATAAGCCCCCTTCATATTTTATCGATTATGGATGAAATCGACGAAATAGGTTATGAAAAAATAAAAAATACAGTACTTATGATAACAGATTTCGGGCTGTAAAACAAATATATGGATAAAAATAAGCGGAGGCTACGGTTCACGATCGCCTTGGGGAAGATAGCAGGGCGAGGTATAATAGTCCTTGCGGCCTTGGCGGCAAGTAGGGTTGCGGAAGCAGAGGGATTGAATGTCGTTGGTCCGGATATCGAAGGCAAGCTGTGCCTGTCCTAACGGGGACAGGATTTTTTTTGCCTGCGCCGGTTTGGTTATGATGGGGAAGGTTCCTTTTGTTTCTTTTAAGAAGGCGGCGCCGCGCTCATTGAAGGCCAGGATGCGGCCGTATTGAGGCCCTTCGCGGTAGGATTCATTGAAGAAATCTTGTGACGGCTGCAGGACCGTATAGGCGCCCATGCGGGACAGGCGGCTGAATGCATAGCGCTTGGTCTTGACGGCGGCCAGGGCTTCTTCATACGTCGAAAGGGTAGAGAAGGCCCGGTGCCAACGGTTTTCGAGGCCTTCGGTAAAGGCCGGCAGGCAGCGGAGCTGTTCCGGCGTCAAGAGGCGGCCTTCAAGGCTGACGAAGTCGCCGTAGCGGTCGTAGTCCGTGAAGGAACCGGCTCTCAATAGGGCTTCGATGTCGCTGCGGCTGGCCAGAGGCAAATAGGCGGCGACGCGGGGTGTGAATCCCTTTTTCAGTTCCCGGCGGAGGGCCGAGGCACTGGTGAAAGGCTGGTCGAAGCTGTTTTCAGCATGGCTTCCGCGGCGAGGGACGGTTTGCATGGCAAGGGGAGACGGCAGGGCGAGGATAGCTTTTGCATATTCAAGGGCCAAGAGGGCATTGGGCTGATCCAAAAGGCCGGCCAGTTCCGGCAGGGCCTTTGCCAGGTCGTCTGTCTGATTCCGACCGGCCGTGGCCGTCTTTGTCGATCCATCGTACGAGAGGCTCAAGGCGGTTTTTCCCAGGCGGAGAAAGTCGGCAGCCGTCCCCTCTTCGACGCCGCAGGCAAGGGAGGTGCAGCCAAGGCGATAGGCTAAACGGATGCCGCCGGAAGCAAATCCTTCGGCACTCGAGAGGGCATAGACGGCAGGCAGTTCAAAGACGGCATCGGCTCCGCTGCGGACGGCCCAACGGGCGCGGTGCCACTTGTCGAAGAGGGCCGGTTCGCCGCGCTGGACAAAGGCGCCGCTCAGGATGACGATGACGGCCGTATCGGGCGGACTTTGGCGGCGGATTTCCGACAGCAAGTAGGCGTGGCCGGTGTGAAAGGGATTAAATTCGGCGATGACGGCAATGGCGTCCATAGCAGTCTCCTTACGTTCTAAATTTCACAATATCTGAACGGGACGAAGCCGCAGCGTCTGGCGGCACCGTCCGGAAAAGGCCGTATTTCACGAAGAAACACAGTATAAGTTGTTTATAAGTATACGGAAGGTAAAGAAAATCGTCAATGGATGCCGTTCATTCTTTTTGGCTGTTTGGGCGGATAGCTAAAGTATTTCCAATTCCTGCTTTTTTTAGATGACGCTATAAGGCTTTTATGCTATAATGAACCTAGTCTGTAGAAAGCATAAATAGGTGATTGTATGAAGGGATTGAAAGGACTTGCAGCTGCGGCCATGGTCTCAGCTGCCGTATTGTTAGCCGGCTGTGGCAGCAATACGATGCTTGAAGAATACAGTTTCGGCTATGTCCAGTTGAAGGCCGGAAATTCGGAAGTGTACGTCATGACCCCGTTTGACCTGGCACATGTGAATCGCCAGGACGGCGAAGGCATGATGTATATTAACAATGACAAACACATCGATGTCGTCGCTGTTTCTGAAACAGCCGGCGAAACGACGCCTGTTGCCATGGCAGACAAATACGTTGCCATGCTGAAACAGACACCGGATGTATCTGATCTGCAAACGAAGATTACCGAAGCCGAAGAGAGCGGGCGCAAGGCCACCGTCGTCGACGCCTCCTATACGGAGCCGTTGAACGGCCAGCCGGCGAAGCTCACCGTGCGGAGTTTCTTCTTTGAAGATAATGGCCAGATTTGGCACGTCATGTACATGTACAAAGACGGTGACGAACTGGCGAAGGAAGTAGTTGACCACGTATTTGGCCAGCTAAAGTAATTTTAAAACACACGAAAGAGGGTAAAATTTCATGATCGTATTGGTTGTAAACTGCGGAAGCTCATCTTTGAAGTATCAGCTCGTCAACATGGATAATGAAGAAGTAATGGCAAAGGGTTTGGTCGAAAAAATCGGCCTCACCGATTCGCAGCTGACCCACAAATGGAATGGCCAGAAAAAAGAAATCAAACAGTCCATTCCGGATCACCAAGTAGCCGTCAAGTTAGTCCTCGACATTTTGACCGACGCTGAATGCGGCGTCATCAAATCGATGGATGCTATCGACGCTGTCGGCCACCGCGTCGTCCATGGCGGTGAAGAATTCGCTGCTTCCACGCTCATTACGGACGAAGTCATGAAAGCCTTGGAAAAATGCTCGGCCATGGCTCCGCTTCACAATCCGCCGAACATCATCGGCATCAATGCCTGCAAGGCTATTATGCCCGGCGTACCTCAGGTCGGCGTCTTCGATACGGCCTTCCATCAGACCATGCCGGCAAAAGCCTTCATGTACGGCCTCCCGTACGAACTCTATAAGGAAGATCATATCCGCCGTTACGGCTTCCACGGCACGAGCCATCGCTATGTCGCCGGTGAAGTCGCTAAAGTCATGGGCAAACCCGTTGAAGAACTGCGCATCATCAACTGCCATCTCGGCAACGGCTCTTCCTTAGCTGCCATCAAATACGGCAAATGCGTCGACACGACGATGGGCTTTACGCCGCTGGCCGGCGTCCTCATGGGTACGCGCTGCGGTGATATCGACCCGGCTATCGTCCTCAACGTCATGGACAACCATAACCTTTCGACGAAAGATATGGACAAATTGATGAACAAACAGTCCGGTGTCCTCGGCATCTCCGGCGTTTCCAGCGACTTCCGCGATCTCGGTAAAGCTGCCGGCGAAGGCAATGAACGCGCTCAGCTCGCCCTCGATATGTTCCACTATCAGGTCCGCAAGGAAATCGGTGCATTTGCTGCTGCCATGGGCGGTGTCGATGTCATCACCTTTACGGCCGGTGTCGGCGAAAACGGCATTGAAGACCGTGCCGCCATTGCCGAAGGCCTCGAATACCTCGGCGCCAAACTCGATCCGCAGCGCAACGACGTCCGCGGCAAAGACGCTTTGATCAGCACCGACGATTCGACGGTTAAGATGTATGTCATCCCGACGAATGAAGAAATCATGATTGCCCGCGATACGAAGGACATCGTATCCAAACAGTAATAGTGCCTCGGATGGAGTGAAGACCGTGAAATTATTATACTGGGATATTGACGGAACCTTATTGAATACCGGTCATGCCGGATTGAATGCCATTAAAGAAGTCCTCCGCGATTTAAAAGGGGAGGATACACCGGTGCCGAAAATCGATGCCGGCGGCAGGACCGATAACTATATTTGTCAGCAGCTGCTCTATAAATCGACGGGCGTCATGCCGACCGATGAAGAAGTCTTTGCCTTTTGCCGCAACTATGAACAAAAGCTCTTGAAATGGCTGAAACGCAAGGCTCATGAAGGTGTCATCCTGCCGAATGCAGCAGAAAATCTGGCATTCTTCCATGGAAGGGAAGGCTACTGCCAGCTCCTCCTGACGGGGAACAGCCGCGTCGGTGCCAGCCTGAAGATGGATTTCTTCGGCTTGTCTCAGTATTTTGATTTCGACCATTCCGGCTTTGCTTTCGACTACTACTACCGCGACGACTTGGCCCGCAATGCCCTGGCCATTGCCAAACGGACTTGGGGCGATGACATTGAAGCCATGTATGTTATCGGTGACACGCCTCATGACATTCAGTGCGGAAAAGCCATTGGCGCCCGGACTATCAGCGTCGCTACTGGGAGGCATTCCTACGATGATTTGGCCAAGTGCGAACCTTGGAAAATCATTTCATCTCTTCCGGAACCGGAAGCCTTTGAAGCGCTTCTTGAATCGTGATAAATCCCTAATAAAAAGGAAACCCAGACTCATCACATGGAGTCTGGGTTTTTTTTCGGTTCTTCGATGCGCCACGTGTTTTCAAGAACACGGAAGTTCAGCGAATGCCATTTCTTTTCTATATCGTTTAAGGTGACCGATGCTGAGTAGAGCAGGTTATTCTGCTTTTGAGCCTGTTTCTCCAGCTGGGAGATGCGGACTTGTTGGAGCGCGACGGTCTTAGACAAGTCAAGGACCTCAACCTGCAGGACCACATTCCACAGTAAGAGGAGCAGGGCTGCTGCCGTAAGGCCTTTTTGCTTTTTTGACAGGTCCTGCCAGTTTTTCTGAAGGCTCTCTCTTTTGCGGAGAAGCACTTGTCGGCCGGCGGCTGTCTGTTGGCGAAGGCGACCGAGAAAGGAGGCAGGATGCTGTCTGTCCGTGGCCATTATAAGTTGGAAATGACGCGGGCCTTATTGCGAACGAAGTCGAGCCATAATTGAGCCGCATGGGACAGGTAGTGGCCGCGTTTCCAGATGACATAGAGGACGTGCATGATTTCCGGTTCGACCAGGGGACGGACGACGACCGATTCCGAGACGCGGGGGTTGGCTTCCTTCGTCGGGCACAGGCGGCTCGGCAGGAGGGCGACGCCGAGGTTGGCGACGACGGTCTGGATCATGAGGTCGCGCTGGCTCGTTTCAAAGATGATCTTCGGCTGGAAGCCGATTTTCTTACAGTGTTGGATGATTTCGTCGTGCAGGTTGAAGTCATCGCGGTAGAGGACCAGCGATTCGTTGGCCAGTTTCTTCAAGGGAATCGTCTTTTCCTTGGACAGGATGTTGTCGCGGTGGATGATGACGTTCATCGGATCCTGGGTGAGGAAGAACGATTCGAAATCCTTTTCCTTCGGCTGGGTGCAGACGATGCCGAGGTCGATGAGGCCTTCCTGGACGCTGATTTCGACCTTTTTCGAGCCGTGTTCGTACAAGTCCAGTTCAATTTGAGGATATTCCTGCTTGAAAGCCCCTAAGAGGTTGGCGAAGATCGGCGCCCCGGTAATGGGGGGCAGGCCGATGAGAATCGTGCCCTGTTCCAATTTGAATTCATTTTCAAAGTCGGTCTTCAAATGTTCGAACATGAAGACGACCCGTTTGGCATGGGACAGGAAAATCGTGCCGGCATCGGTCAGTTCGACGGCCTTCGCATTACGCATGAAAAGGACGACGCCCAGCTCTTCTTCCAGAGCTTTGATGGTACGGCTGATGGCGGACTGAGAAATATGCAGTGTTCGCGCTGCTTTGCTGAATGACTTCTTGTCTGCTACTTCGACAAAGTATTTAAGATGATGAAAATCCATGCTAACACCTCCACTAACTAATCGTGTATATCAAAAATAACGCTACAATATACACTACTTCGGTATACGTTTACAAAATAGCACTGAACGATGCATAAACTAGCATCACATTCCTATTGAATTTAACATTGCTTAGGCATATAATTAACTTGTAAGAAAAAGTTACAAAGTCGTTCGGTTTGTGATGGTCAGCAATTTCTGAAAAGAGATATGGTAATGTGCAAATCTGTAATACCACTATAATAGTAGTACAGATTGAGAATATTAGCAATACCTTTTTTGAATATTGTCAGACCTTCCCACGTTTTATTGCGTTTTTTTCAATTATGGGACGTGTATAGTCGATACGTGAACAGAATGCATCATTGGAACCTTTGTGTGCTGTTCACGCCTTCTGTATGAGATACAGCAGGACGTCTTTATAGCTATCTTAAGCCTATCAGTATGGAATCTTCCATATTGTGTATAACATTCAATTAAGGAGCGTGTTTTATCTATGAGCAAATTTAAAACCATGGATGGTAACGAAGCAGCTGCATGGGTGTCCTATGCATTTACTGAAGTTGCCGCAATTTATCCGATCACGCCGTCTTCTCCTATGGCAGAACATGTCGATGATTGGTCCGCCACTGGCATGAAAAACCTCTTCGGTCACAAAGTTCACGTTGTTGAAATGCAGTCCGAAGCTGGCGCTGCCGGCGCATTCCACGGTTCCTTACAGGCTGGTGCTTTGACCACGACGTACACTGCATCTCAGGGCTTCCTCCTCATGATGCCGAACATGTACAAAGTTGCCGGCGAACTCCTTCCGGGCGTATTCCACGTAGCTGCGCGTGCTTTGGCTAACCATGCACTGAGCATCTTCGGTGACCATCAGGACGTCATGGCTGCTCGTGCAACGGGCTGCTGTCTCTTGGCCGAATCCAATGTTCAGGAAGTCATGGACATCGCTGGTGTCGCTCACTTAGCGGCAATTAAAGGTTCCTTGCCGTTCATCAACTTCTTCGACGGTTTCCGTACGTCTCACGAAATTCAGAAAGTTGAAGTCATGGATTTCGAAAACTACAGAAAACTCGTTGACTGGGAAGCTATCGACAAATTCCGTAAACGTGCTCTTAACCCGGATAACCCGCAGGTTCGCGGCACGGCTGAAAACCCGGACGTATACTTCCAGCACACAGAAGCTGCCAACAAGTTCTATGATGCTATGCCCGATATCGTAGCTGACTACATGGACAAGATTTCTGAAATCACCGGCCGCTCCTACAAACCGTTCAACTACTACGGTGCTCCTGACGCTGAATACGTCGTCGTTTCCATGGGTTCTCTCTCCGACGTCGCTAAACAGACCGTCGAATACTTGCAGAGCCAGGGCGAAAAAGTCGGCGCTATCAACGTTCACCTCTATCGTCCGTTCTCCAACAAATACCTCCTCAACGTTCTTCCGAAAACGGTCAAGAAGATTGCTGTCGTCGACCGCACGAAAGAACCGGGTTCCCTCGGCGAACCGCTTTACCTCGATATCACGGGCTTCGTAAAAGAAGAAGGTCTTAACATTGACGTCATCGGCGGCCGCACCGGCATGGGCTCCAAAGACGTTCTTCCGGAAGACTTCCTCGCTGTCTTCAAAGAATTGAAGAAAGATCATCCGCTCAATGGCTTCACCCTTGGCATCGTCGACGACGTTACCAACCTCAGCCTTGCTCGCGAACCGAAAATGCCGCTTGACACGACGGGCCTTACGTCCTGCAAATTCTGGGGCTTCGGTTCTGACGGTACTGTCGGCGCTAACAAATCGGCTATCAAGATCATCGGTGACCATACGGATATGTATGCACAGGCATACTTCGCTTATGACTCCAAGAAATCCGGCGGCGTAACGATTTCTCACCTGCGTTTCGGTACTCGTCCGATCGACATGCCGTACCTCATCGACGCAGCTGACTACATCGCTTGCCATCGTCAGTCCTATGTAGGCCGTTTCGACGTCCTCCGCGGCATCAAAGAAGGCGGCACGTTCATGTTGAACTGCACCTGGACTGATGAAGAACTGGAACACGAACTTCCGGCTCGCATCAAACGCGCTATCGCTAAAAACCACGTTAAATTCTACACCTTGAACGGTGACGCTATCGGCCAGAAACTCGGCCTCGGCACTCGTATCAACATGGTCATGCAGGCTGCATTCTTTGCCCTCGCTAAGATCATCCCTGTAGAAGACGCTGTTAAATACTTGAAAGACTCCATCATCAAGAACTACGGCAAAAAAGGCCAGAAGATCATTGACATGAACAATGGCGCCGTTGATGCTGGTATCAAAGAATTCCATGAAGTTAACTATCCGGCTTCCTGGGCTGATGCCGTTGACGAAGTCGTCGAAGGCCGTCCGGCTACGAAATACTTCACGGAAGTTGCAAAACCGATGCTCGAACAGGTTGGCGACGATCTCCCGGTTTCCGCATTTGTCGGCCGCGAAGACGGCACCATGCCTTCCGGCACTTCGAAATTCGAAAAAGCCGGCCCGGCTCTGCACGTTCCTTCCTGGGACAACGAAAAATGTATCGGCTGCCTCCAGTGTTCCTTCGTTTGCCCGCACGCTACGGTTCGTCCGTGCTTGACGACCAAAGAAGAAACGGCTGCTGCTCCGGCTGGTTACAAAGTCGCTGTTAAAGCTAAATCCGGTAAAGAATACGATTTGGCTATCGTCGTCGACCAGCTCGACTGCCTCGAATGCGGTTCCTGCGTCAACGTCTGCCCGGTCCAGGCTCTGACCATGGTTCCGAACACCGACGAAGAACGCAAGAAGATGGAATTCTGGTACTATGCTACGGAAAAGGTCGCTCCGAAAGCTAACCCGCAGAACAAGAAGACCGTTATCGGTTCTCAGTTCGAACAGCCGCTCCTCGAATTCTCCGGCGCTTGCGCAGGCTGCGGTGAAACTCCGTATGTCAAACTCGTTACACAGCTCTTCGGCGACCGCATGATGATCGCTAACGCAACAGGCTGCTCCTCCATTTGGGGTGCATCGGCTCCTGTTTCCCCGTACACCATGAACGCTGCCGGCCACGGTCCGTCCTGGGCAAACAGCCTCTTCGAAGATGCTGCTGAATTCGGCCTCGGCATGTTCCTCGGCGTAGACAAAGTCCGCAAAGACTTGGTCGAAAACCTCGACGCTGCTAAAGCTGTCGCTTCTCCGGAACTCCAGGAAGCACTCAGCGACTGGGCTGCTCATGCATACGAAGGCGAAGGCACTCGTGAACGCGCTGATAAATTGACGGCTCTCCTCGAAAAAGAAGCTGCCGGCAAACCGGTTCTCGAAGACTTCCTCGCTAAGAAACAGTTCTTCGTAAAACGCAGCCAGTGGATCATCGGTGGTGACGGTTGGTCCTACGATATCGGTTACGGCGGTGTTGACCATGTCCTCGCTTCGGACAACGACATCAACGTCCTCGTTCTCGATACGGAAGTTTACTCCAACACCGGCGGTCAGTCCTCTAAAGCTACCCCGACTGCAGCTATCGCACAGTTCGCTGCTGCCGGCAAACGCACCAAGAAGAAGGACCTTGGCATGATGGCTATTTCCTACGGCTATGTTTACGTAGCTCAGGTAGCTATGGGCGCTGACAAGAACCAGCTCCTCAAAGCTATCACCGAAGCTGAAGCTTACCATGGCCCGTCCTTGGTTATCTGCTACGCTCCTTGCATCAACCATGGTATCCGTAAGGGCATGGGCAAGAGCCAGACAGAAGAAAAACTCGCTGTCGAATGCGGTTACTGGGATCTCTTCCGTTACAATCCGGAACTCAAAGAACAGGGCAAGAACCCGTTCAGCCTCGATTCTAAAGAACCGGATTATGGCAAATTCCAGGAATTCTTGCAGGGTGAAGTTCGTTACGCATCCCTCAAGAAGAGCTTCCCGGAAGAAGCCGAAGCCCTCTATGCTAAGACTGAAGCTGACGCTAAGAATCGTCGTCATTCCTACGTCCGTCTCCAGAAGGGTTTTGAAGACTAATTTAAATGCACTTGCTGCATAGATAAATAGCGGAAAGGCTCTGCACGGTGGTTTCCACCATGCAGAGCCTTTTTGTTGTTTGTTATTTATGGGTAAGTAGTGTATAATGAATCGTGATTGGATTATTAATTTTTTATTCTCTATCATAATAATTAGATGAACTAGGGGGCCTCTTTCATGTCATCTAAAATGGGTACGCTTTGTATTGTCCTGGCAGCCCTTGCTTTTGGGACCATGGAAATTTCGCTGAAGATTGCCGGTACGGCTTTTACACCGTTTCAGCTGACCTTTCTCCGCTTTCTCGTAGGCGGCATCCTGCTCATGCCGCTGGCCGTTCGCGATATGAAGAAGCATCAGATTCGTCTCAGACGAACTGATTGGGGGTATTTGGCCGTCTTGGGACTGGTCAATATCTGCTTCAGCATGATTCTCTTCCAGATCGGCGTCAACATGGCCAATGCCAGCCTGGCGGCCATCGTCTTTTCCAGCAATCCTATCTTCGTCATGATTTTTTCCTATTTTCTCATCCACGAAGCCTTTACGCGCAAGAAGGCCATCACCTTGGTATTGAGTCTCATCGGCCTTATCATCGTCGCCAATCCCGTGGATATCATCCAGAACGGAAATGTAGGACTTCTGGTGTCCTTGGCAGCGGCTATTTCCTTTGCCTTTTACACGACCTTGGGGAAACTGCGGATCGGGAAATTGGGGGGCAACGTCGAAAACGCCTTCAGTTTTCTCATCGGCTGCCTCTTCCTCTTGGTCATTCTGATTTTCCACGGCGATCCGATCATTGCCGGCATCAATTCCCGCACCATTTGGCCGCTCCTGTATTGCTCCTTGGTCGTCACCGGCTTTGGCTACCTGTTCTTCATGAAGGCCATTGAGCTGACGGGTCCGTCCAATGCGTCCTTTGCTTTTTTTATTAAGCCTATCATCGCCCTCATCTTGGCCTCGATTATCTTATCGGAACCAATTACGGCCAACGCCGTCATCGGCCTGGTACTGATCCTTTTAGGTTGTACCATGGCAGGGCCCATTGAACGTCTGATTTTCTCTCATCGGGCTATCGGCGAAATCGCCGGCCGTACCAACCATCCGGCTTGGATGAAGGAAGATACGGACAGCCCCTTAGTCATTACCATTTCGCGTGAATTCGGCAGCGGCGGCCGGAATATCGGGAAACTCGTGGCCCGTAAATTAGGCGTTCCGTACTACGATACGGAAATTTTCAACCGGACCCAGAAAGAACATCCGCAAACCGTCATCGCCTGGTGCAAGGACCAGAAGCGCCGTTTGGGGCCGCTCCTGTCTAAGGTATACGAGGATTACGTCCATTATGCGTCGGGATATGAATCGAATCAGATGGAAATGTTCCGCGATGAAGCTGAAGTCATTGAAGCCCTGACGACGGGGCATTCCTGCGTCATCGTCGGCCGCTTGGCAAACTATGTCCTGCGCAAACGACCGAACACCTTCAATGTCTTCATTTCTTCCGATCCTGATTGGGCCGTCCAGCGCATCATGCTCCGGGAACACATCGATGCCGACCGGGCGCGTAAACTCCGCAACCACGTCAATCGTGAACGGCGGGATCACTGTATGTACTGCACCGATTCCTATTGGGGTTATGGGGCCAACTACGATTTGAGCCTTAAATCCAGCGACTACGGCATCGTCAAGACGGCCGACCTCATCTTAGAAGCGGCCCGTCATCGCCTGACCATTTCTCAAGACGATATCAATCCCACAGAGAAGGAAAGGGAAACGGCGAAGGCCGGGACGACTTCGGAAGCATTGTCGTCGTAAACTCGATGTTTTCGATATCGACATGATACAGAGGGCTATTCGTGATTTTTCATGAATAGTCCTTTTTCGCTATCCTCGAAAAGAAAGGCGAAGTGGAGACTGTAAATAAATGGTAAAATCCATTTCTAAGATGAGAATCTTGCTAAGTGCATATTAATTTAGTCTTTATTTTGAGAATAGAAAGTGATAAAATAATAATTGATTTATTGATAGTGATTATTCCTGAGAATGAGTTGTGATGCAAATGGAGAAACGATGGCAGTTTGCCCCCTTCGAAGAGGGCCTTACGTCCGCCTTAACCGAACAACTGCATATATCGCCGATTTTGGCCCAAATACTGGCTAATCGCGGCATTGCCGATGTCGAAGAAGGGCGTCACTTTCTCCAGGACACATTGAACGACATGGCCGATCCGTTCTTGATGGACGGGATGGAAACAGCCGTCCGTCGGCTGAAGCAGGCCGTAGAAGATAAAGAGCGCATCGTCATCTATGGTGACTATGACGTCGACGGGATTACGTCGACGTCACTTGTTTATTCAGTTCTTCGGGATCTGGGGGCGTCGCCGCAGTTCTATATCCCTGAGCGGCAGAGTGAAGGCTATGGCCTGAACGAAGAGGCCCTGCAGCACTTAGAGCATGAAGCCGATGTTCTCATTACCGTCGACTGCGGTATTTCATCGTATGAGCTGGTTCGTGAGTTTTCACCTCATCTTGATATCATCATTACCGATCATCACGAGCCGCCGGAGAAGATACCGCCGGCCTTGGCCGTCCTCAATCCTAAGAAGCCCGGCTGTCCCTATCCCTTTAAGGAGCTGGCCGGTGCCGGTGTGGCCTACGTCCTTTGCCGGGCCCTTTGGCAGCGCTGCTGTAACGAAGATCTGGCAGGCTATTCGGATCTTTCGGCCTTGGGAACCATTGCCGACCTGGTGCCTTTAATCGGAGAAAACCGCATCATTGTCCGCCAAGGGCTGGAATTGATGAAAAAGGGGCAGCGCACGGGATTGTACGCCTTGCTCCGGGCTTCGGGGCTTGTCGATAAAGAAATCACAGCCGGCCGCATCGCCTTTACGGCAGCGCCGAGATTGAACGCTGCCGGCCGCATCAGCCATGCGACAAAGGGCGTCGAACTGCTCTTAGAGACGGACGACGAAAAAGCGGCGGCTGCGGCCGCAGAGCTCAGTGAACTCAACGCCGAGCGTCAGGACATCGAGCACACCATTGCCAAAGAGGCCATCGCCCAGATCGAAAGCCGGCAGCAGGGAAGGGACGGCGTCCTCATTGCCAGTCATGAAGGCTGGCACGTTGGCGTCATCGGCATTGCCGCATCGCGCCTCGTCGAAAAATACTACCGTCCGGCCTTGGTCATTACCATTAGCGACGGCATCGGCAAGGGCTCGTGTCGGAGCATCAGCGGCTTCAATATGTACGAAGCCCTGCAGTCGGCGAAAGACCTGCTCATCCAATTTGGCGGCCATACGATGGCAGCCGGCTTTTCCATCAAGGCCGAAAACATCGAAGGCCTGCGGAAGCGGCTGCTGGCTTATGCAAAAGAACACATGACGGCCGACGACTACATCCCCTTGGTCCATTTAGATAAAGAGCTGGAAACACAGGACGTCTCGCTGGACATGATTGCCGAGCTCTCCTCGTTAGAGCCTTACGGCATGGGAAACAGCCGGCCCGTCTTTTCCCTGCGGAATCTGACCGTCGAAGAAATCCGGCCCATCGGACGGGATAAGCAGCACGTTCGCATCGTTGTCTGCGGTCCTCATAAGATTCGCCTGAGCGGCGTTGCCTGGTCCCGGCCGGACCTGTGCGATGCCATCGTCGAAGGCGATATCATCGACGTTGCCTTCCAGCTCGAACGCAATGATTTTAACGGAACGTCGTCGCCTCAGCTGGTCGTTCAGGACGTCCACGTCTTGAATAAGGAGGTCACCCTCAACCGGACGGTCATGGTCGATATCTACATGGCCCTGAAGAAACTCCTGCCCGAATGGGGCATGCCCGTTTGGCAGGTCCGGCGCCGCATGGCAGCCTCTCAGGCCGACCGCTACGACGTCCATACCATTTACGCGGCCATCGTCGTCCTTCGGGAAATCGGCGTCCTCAAAGTGCGCCAAGATGACGACGGCCCGGTCTATTATTTTCCTATCCTTGCAGGGAAAATGAATCTTCATATGTCACCGACGTATGAATTGTATTGCAGGGAGTAAGGAGGTTTTTTATGGGAGAAAGAATTCAAGATGCCGAATTCAGGCACCTCATCGATACGATACACTCGTACCTGCCACAGGCAGACTGCGAAGATGTAACGAAAGCATATCATGCGGCAGAAGAAGCCCATAAGGAACAGCATCGCGTCAGTGGGGAACCTTATATTCTGCACCCCCTGGCGGTGGCCCAAATTTTGGCCGACATGAAAATAGATACGACGACGATCACGGCAGCCTTGCTCCATGACGTCGTAGAAGACACAGCCTGTACCCTTGAAGACCTGCGCCAGGAGTTCGGCCGGGAAGTCGCCTTCCTCGTCGACGGCGTTACCAAGTTAAGCCGTCTCAATTACCGGACGAAGGAAGATCAGCAGCTCAACAGCATGCGCAAGATGTTTTTGGCCATGGCCAAAGACGTCCGCGTCGTCGTCATTAAGCTTGCCGACCGCCTGCACAATATGCGGACCCTGCGCTATATGCGCAGCGACAAGCAGAAGCGGATCGCCCAGGAAACCCTGGAAATCTTCGCGCCCTTAGCGCATCGCCTGGGTATTTTTAACATCAAATGGGAGCTCGAAGACCTGTCCTTCCGCTACCTTGAACCCGATAAATACTACGACCTCGTCGATCAGATGAAACAGAAGCGGCACGTCCGCGAAGAAATCGTCAACGAAGCCATCGACGTCCTGCGAAAAGCCCTCGACGACGCCCACATCCACTGCGAAATCAACGGCCGGCCCAAGCATTTTTACAGCATTTATAAGAAAATGAAAAAAGATAACCGCGACTTGAGCCAGGTCTATGATCTCTTTGCCATCCGGGTCATCGTCGACGACGTCAAGGACTGCTACGGCGTCTTAGGTATCGTCCACAGTTTGTGGAAACCCTTGCCGTACCGCTTCAAGGACTACATCGCCATGCCTAAGCCCAATAACTACCAGTCCCTGCACACGACGGTTATCGGGACCCGGGGACAGCCCGTTGAAATCCAGATCCGCACCTGGGAAATGCACCACATCGCCGAATACGGCGTCGCCGCCCATTGGCGCTATAAAGAAGGCAACCAGACGGCGAATAAGGACGCCTTCGATGAAAAGATGGGCTGGCTGCGCAACCTCCTGGAATGGCAGGATACGAGCAACCCCCAGGAATTCGTCAACGCCTTAAAGCTCGATGCCTTTTCGGACGAAGTCTTCGTCTTTTCCCCGCGAGGCGACGTCATCGACCTGCCCCAGGGGGCCATTCCCATCGACTTTGCCTACCGCATCCACACCGACGTCGGCCACCGCTGCGTCGGCGCTAAGATCAACGGCAAGATCGTGCCACTCGATTACCGTCTGAAAAACGGCGATATCGTTGAAATCATTACATCTAAGACGGGAAAACCGAGCCTCGACTGGCTCAATATCGTCGGCAGTTCTGAAAGCCGTTCGAAGATCCGCAACTGGTTCAAGAAAGAAAACCGTGAGGAAAATATCGAAAAAGGTCTCGAAGCTTTGGAGCGAGAATGCAAACGCCTCAATCACGACTGGAAGACCTTAAACGTCGGCGGACGGCTGGGCCGGGTAGCCAAGCAGATGAATGCCGGCTCGGAAGACGATTTGGCAGCGGCCGTCGGCTATGGCGGCTTTGCCGTCAATACGGTCCTCATCAAGCTCCTGGAGCTGCAGAAGAAAGATTTGCAGAAGCAGGAAGAACAGAACACCAGCCTGGTCATGCTGGAAAAACTGAAACCCCGCAAGCCGGTCAAACACAGCGGCACGGGCATCTTGGTAAAAGGGGAGCCGGGTCTTCTCGTGCGCCTGGCCAAATGCTGCAGCCCCGTGCCGGGCGATCCCATCATCGGATTCATCACCCGCGGCCGCGGCGTGTCGGTCCACCGGGCCGATTGTCCCAATGTTACCCACGGCCAGAGTGACGTCGACCGCTTGATCGATGTCGAGTGGGATTACGAAGGCGATGAACGCTTTGAAGTCAACATGGAAATCGTCGCCTACGACCGCACGGGCATCATGGCCGAAATCATGGCCGCCTTGGCAGAAATGAAGATTTCCATCTTAAGCATCAATGCCAAGACCAGCGATACGAAAAACGTCGTCATCCACATGGGCATCAGCATCAAGGACTTGGCTCAGTTTGAATTCATTACGACCAAGATCCGCCGCTTGAAGGATGTCTATGCCGTAGAACGTTATACAGGAGGAAGCATGCAATGAGAGCCGTCGTACAAAAGACCCTGACATCATCGGTCACCTCAGACGGCGTCCTCGTCGGAAAAGCGGCCGAAGGCCTTACGGTCCTCCTCGGCGTCTCCGTCGAGGATACTGAAAAGGACGCCCTGTACCTGGCCGATAAGATCGTTCACCTGCGGATCTTTGAAGATGAAGCGGGAAAACTGAACGACTCCCTTCTCGATAAAGGCGGTGACATGCTGGTCATCTCTCAGTTTACCCTCTATGGAGATGCCCGCCACGGCCGCCGCCCAAGTTATACAGAAGCTGCCAAACCGGAACAAGCCGAAGCCTTATACACCCGATTCGTCGAAGCTGTCCGCGCCTTTGGCGTAGAGGCAGCGACGGGTCGCTTTCGGACCCATATGGTCGTATCCCTGGAGAACGACGGGCCGGTTACCATTTTATTGGACAGCCAGAAAAATTTTTAAGGAGGAATCGACATGAGTATGCAATATATCAGCATGGAACTCGGACCGATCATGACCAACTGCTACGTCGTCTATGACAGCGACACGAAAGAGGCCATGGTCGTCGATCCGGCCTGGGATTACAACGCCATCGACCGGGCCCTGTCCCGCTATGAGCTGGATCTGAAATTCATCTTCCTGACCCATGGTCATGCCGACCACATCGGAGCCTTACAGGAGCTTCGCCAACGCAAGAACGTACCGGTCTACGTCGGCGCCGGCGATGCCGGGCTCATCTCTAATTCGCATCACAACCTGTCCATGTTCATGGGACAGCCCATTGAATGCACGTCGGCCGATCACTTAGCCAAAGACGGCGACGTCATCAGCCTGGGAACGCTGCGCTTCAAGGTCTTGGAAACGCCGGGCCATACGCCGGGCGGACTCAGCCTCTATGGGGAAGGCGTCGTCTTTTCCGGCGACACCTTGTTCCGCTATTCCGTCGGCCGGACCGATTTATACGGCGGCTCGTCCGATATCTTACTGGACAGCATTGAAAAGAAACTCTTGACCCTTCCTGACGATACGGTCGTTCTGCCCGGCCACGGCCCGGCGACGACGATCGGCGACGAACGGATGGGCAATCCCTTCTTGGATGGAGGCTGGTAAGCCATGATTACCTATAAGGAAGCAGAATTTTGGATGCGCGTTACCCTGGCTGTCCTGGCATTGGCCCTGTTTTTAACGGTCCATGCCATCTACTGGCCGGCCATCGTGTCCCTCATTCTGACCTTTATCCTTATGCCCATACGCGATGGCATCATCAAAGTGTTTCTGCGCCTTACAGGGCGAAAGATGCCGGTGAGCATTGCCATCCTTATCTCCTTTGTGGTCTTTATTTTCCTGGTGACGGTCATTACCAACATCATCGTCAAGCCCTTAGTGGTCCAGACGAATTTGTTGGCTGCCAACTTCAGCAACTTAGTCAATCGGACGGCAGATTTGGTCATGCAGCTTGAAAATGAACAGACCCAGCTTTACATTCCGGACCAGGTCAAGCGGATCATCAACGATGCCTTCGCTAAGGTCAGCAATTACGGTATCGACGGCATTACCAATCTCCTGCAGTCGGTCTTCGTCATTGCCGGCACGGTCGTCGAATTCTTCGTCGTACCCATCATTACCTTCTACTTCATGAAAGACGGCAGCCGCATGGTCCGGACCTTTGTCGGCATCTTTCCGGCAGGCTACCGCGACCACTTGGCGTCCCTCTTTCTGGAAATCCAGCACGTCCTGAGCCGTTACATCCGCGGCCAGATCCTCATGAGCTGCATCATTGCCGTCCTGACGTTTATCGGCATGTGGGTCCTGGGCGTGCCCTATCCGATGGTCATCGCCCTCTTGGCGGCCATCACCGAATGGATACCCATCGTCGGACCGATTGTCGGCGCGGCACCGGCTATCCTCTTGGGGGCGTTAATAGACCTGTCCCTGGCCTTGAAGGTTCTCATCTTCTACGTCGTCATTCAACAGATCGACAGCCACCTCATCATGCCCCAGGTCATGGGTGCCGTTATCAAACTCCATCCCGTGGTCATTGTCATAGCCCTGCTCATCGGCGGGACCCTCTTTGGCATAGCCGGCATGATCCTTACCGTCCCGGTGACGGCAGTTTTACAGATTCTCTGCAAACATCTGTGGTTTTACAATACCTATAGAGAAAAGGCGATGAATAAAAATGGAAACCAATAAAAAAGAAATCATGGATACCATGATGAAACGCATGAAAGATAAGATCAAATTCAAAAAATATAAAATGACGTCTCAGCGGCAGATCATCCTTCGGACCTTCGTCGAAAGCCCGATTCGCCATATGAGCGCCGAAGAAGTCTTTGAACTGGTCAAAAAGAAGGCCCCCGATATCGGCTTGGCGACGGTCTATCGGACCCTTGATTTATTCACTCAGATGGACCTCCTCAAAAAGCTCGACTTCGACGACGGCTGCAGCCGTTACGAATTGAACGACCGCGACAATGAAGGCCATTACCATCACCACCTCATCTGCCTCGGCTGCGGAAAAGTGTGGGAATGCGAAGACGACCTTCTGGAAACGCTGGAAACGATTTTGGAAAAACAGCTTCACTTCCATACCGTCGACCATCAGCTCAAGGTCTACGGCTATTGTGAAGAATGCCAGAAGAAGCGCGACGCCGAAGCAGAAGCGGAAGCGGCTGCGAAAGAAGCGGAATAAGATGTCTGTAAAGACCTATACGTACTGCGGTCCCGAAAGCCTGCATTCCCTCATCGGCCAGGTCATGGCCTCCCTGGGCTATGTCGGCGGTCGGGAAAGCCGCGACGTCGGAGCTGCCATCACCTTAAGGGACGATGGCAGCCATCTTTATGTCGGCTGTACCTTTACGGAGGAAGGGCGGTCGTGGTCGTCTGAAATCGGGCTCTTGTCGAAAGACGATCCGCGAAAGATCGTCAAAGACTGCCTTATTCACTGGCACCAGCGTTTTACCGGTCACGGCCCGGGTCCGTGGGGAACCCTCATCGGCGTGCGGCCGACGAAACTCGTTCACCATCTCTTTGACCAAGGCCTTGATGAAAGGGGTGCCGAAAAGGTGCTGACCGACGACTATGACGTGGCCGATAAGACGGCTAAGGACCTCGTCGCCATGGCAAGTCTCCAGCGGCCCTATGTGACCGACCGCGGCCGGAAGATTGCCCTCTACGTCGGCATCCCGTACTGCCCCAGTCACTGCCTGTACTGCTCCTTTCCGTCACGCCTCATCGGCGGGGAAGGGGAGGATGGCCTTACGGCTTTTCGCGACGCCATGCTGCGCGACTTCGATGACTTGGCAGACCTTTGCCGGGACTACGGCCTCGATGTGACGTCCCTCTACGTCGGCGGCGGGACACCGACTTGTCTGCCGACGCGGGTTCTGCAGCCCCTCGTGGAGCGGCTGGCCCGAAATTTCCCCAGCGTCCGTGAATGGACCGTCGAAGCCGGGCGGCCCGACACGGCTGAAGAAGGGGTCCTTACGATGCTCAAGGACTGCGGCGTCAATCGCATCAGCGTCAATCCCCAGACGATGCAGCAGCATCTTCTCGATGCCTTGGGGCGCCGCCACAGTGTAGACGATATTTATACCATGTATGAGACGTGCCGCAAGGTCGGATTTTCCGTCATCAACATGGATTTTATCGCCGGACTTCCGGGGCAAACCGTAGGGGATATGCAGGAAAATATGGAAATAGTTTGCAAACTGCACCCGGAAAATGTTACAATTCATACGTTAGCATTAAAAAAACGGGCACCTCTATTCCATCACGACCTGCGGGAAAAAATTCCGCCGGCTGACGTGACGGGCCGCATGGTCAGCCTTTGTCAGTCTGTTTTGGCAGGCGGAGGCTACGTTCCTTATTATATGTACCGCCAGAAATACATGGCCGCCAGCTTTGCCAATGTCGGCTACGCGCTGCCGGGCACGGTCAGTGCTTATAATATCGAGATGATGGAAGAACGGCAGTCTGTCTTGGCAGCCGGACCGGGCGGGGCGACGAAGTTCCTCGGCCGTGACGGTCATACGCTGGAAAAAGTATATATGCCGAAAGATGTCAATACATACATTCAGGCGCTGGACGACAAAATGGCTCGGCGCCGCCGTTTGTGTGCTATCGTATACGGAGGAGAGGATATTTAAAATGGCTATTACTGCACCGAGAGGTACGCAGGATTTCCTGCCGGAACAGACGGCGGAATGGCAGTGGCTGGAAGCAAGAATCCGGCAGATCTGCTCGCTCTATGGTTTTGGCGAAATCCGTACGCCTATGTTTGAAAGTACCGAATTATTTTTACGGGGTATCGGGGAAACGACGGACGTCGTTACCAAAGAAATGTATACCTTTGAAGACCGCGGCGGCCGCAGCATGACCTTGCGTCCGGAAAATACGGCATCCGTCGTCCGGGCCTTTCTCGAGCACAAGCTCTACGGCGAACCGCAGGTCCATAAATTGTACTATATGGGGCCCATGTTCCGTCATGACCGCCCTCAGGCCGGCCGCTACCGCCAGTTCACCCAGTTCGGCGTCGAAGAAATCGGCTCCAAGGATCCGGCCGTCGATGCAGAAATCATCGCCATGGCCTTCCAGCTCTTCCGGGAACTGGGCCTTACGGACCTCGTCCTGCACCTCAATTCCGTAGGCTGCCCGAAGTGCCGTCCCGTTTACCGCCAGAAACTGCTCGATTTCTTCGCCGATAAGAAGGATCAGCTCTGTGACGACTGCAATTCGCGGTTGGAAAAGAATCCGCTCCGCGTCCTCGACTGCAAAGAAGACGGCGAAAAGATGATGAAAATGGGCGTGCCTTTGATTACGGATAATCTCTGCGACGAATGTAAGGAACACTTCCACAAAGTCCAAGAATATCTGACGGCCATCGGCATTCCCTTTACCCTCGACCCGCGCCTGGTCCGCGGCCTCGACTACTATACCAATACGGCCTTTGAAATCATGTACGCTCCCTTGGGCGCACAGAGCACGGTCTGCGGCGGCGGCCGCTACGACGGCCTCATCGAAGAAGTGGGCGGTCCGTCGACGCCGGGCATCGGCTTTGCCATCGGCATGGAACGCTTGCTTCTGACCTTAAAGGAACAGGGCCTCATGCCGCCGATGGATGCCAAAAAGCCGGTCTTCATCGTCGCTCTCGGCGATGCGGCCAAGACCAAGGCCTTTGAAATCCAGCAGGCCCTGCGTCAAAAAGGCTTCTATGCTGAAATCGACCTCTTGGGCCGCAGCATGAAGGGCCAGATGAAGTCGGCCAACAAGCTCAATGCCGATTACACGGTCATCATCGGTGACGATGAATTGGCTAACGGTGCCGCTATGGTTCGCGATATGGCCAGCAAAGAACAAGTCAGCGTTCCCCTTGATGGGATTGTTGCATATATGGAAACACACAAGAAGGGATGATTTACTCATGGATACAATGGAAGGTTTACACCGCTCCCACTACTGCGCTGAAGTAAGCGAAGCGGATAAGGGCAAAGAAGTCGTCTTGACCGGCTGGGTTGAACGCCGCCGTGACCACGGCGGATTGATTTTCATCGACCTCCGCGACCGCACGGGCATCGTACAGGTCGTCGCTTCTCCGGATTACGAACAGGCTTCTTTCGATAAGGCAGAACAGGTCCGCACGGAATACGTTCTCGTCGTCCGCGGCGTCGTCCGCATGCGTGACGCCGATACGGTCAACCCCAAGATGAAGACAGGCACGATCGAAATCCGCTGCGAAGAACTGCGCATCCTCAACTCGTCGAAGACGCCGCCGTTCTACATTGAAGACAACATCGACGTCGACGAAAAGATTCGCCTGAAATATCGCTACCTCGACCTTCGCCGTCCGGAAATGCAGAACAACCTCATCATGCGCCATAAAGTAAAGCATGCCATGCGCACCTTCTTGAACGGCCACGGCTTCATCGATATCGAAACGCCGGAACTGTGCAAGAGCACGCCTGAAGGCGCTCGTGACTACCTCGTACCGAGCCGCGTCAACGAAGGCAAGTTCTACGCACTGCCCCAGTCCCCGCAGATCTTCAAACAGATGCTCATGATCTCCGGCATGGACCGGTACTACCAGATCGCTCGCTGCTTCCGCGATGAAGACCTGCGTGCCGACCGTCAGCCGGAATTTACCCAGCTCGACATGGAAATGTCCTTCATGGACCAGGAAGAAATCCTGACCTTGGTTGAAGAAATGGTACACTACATCTTCAAAGAAACCTTGGGCCATGACGTCCAGCTCCCGATTCACCGCATGACCTGGGACTACGCCATGGAAAACTACGGCTCCGATAAACCGGACCTGCGCTTCGACATGAAATTTACGGACGTAACGGAACTCGTGAAAGACACGGACTTCAAAGTCTTCCGCAGCGTCATCGACAACGGCGGCCAGGTTAAAGCCATCAATGTCAAAGGCGACGCCGACATTCCCCGCCGCGAATTGGACGGCCTCGTCGAATACGTTAGCCACTACGGCGCCAAAGGTCTCGCTTGGATCGGTTTCCTCGAAGACGGCACGCTGAAATCGCAGATCAAGAAATTCTTCGGCGAAGACAAACTCCTTGAAATCGGTAAAGCCTGCGGCGCTGAAAAAGGCGACTTGGTCCTCATGATCGCCGACAAACCGAAGGTCGTCGCAGCCGCTCTCGGCGAACTGCGTAAAGAAATGGCTCGCCGCATGAACCTCATCGACGAAAACCAATTCGCCTTCACCTGGGTTGTCGACTTCCCGATGTTCGAATACAGCGAAGAAGAAAAACGCTACGTCGCTATGCACCATCCGTTCACGGCTATGCGCGACGAAGATTTGGATAAACTCGAAACCGACCCCGGTCACGTCTATGCCAAGGCCTATGACCTCGTACTCAACGGCATCGAACTCGGCGGCGGCTCCCTGCGTATCTATCAGCCCGACGTCCAGCAGCGCGTCTTTAAAGCCATCGGCCTTACGCCGGAAGAAGCAGAACAGAAATTCGGCTTCCTCCTCCGGGCCTTCGAATACGGTGCACCGCCCCATGGCGGCCTGGCATTCGGCTTGGACCGCATGATCATGCTCATGCTCAAACGCAAGTCCATCCGCGACGTCATCGCCTTCCCGAAGACCCAGAACGCCATCGACCCCATGAGCGAAGCTCCGTCGACGGTTGCACTGAAACAGCTGCATGAACTTCATATTCAGGTAGAAGAAGACTTAGTCAGCAAATAAGTTTATACCATAAAACAAAAGAGAGGCTGTCCTTACGGGCGGCTTCTCTTTTTTACGCTCATAGATTGACAAATATCAATGTGAGAATTATACTGTTCATAGATTGATGAATATCAATATGAAAGGGAGAGAGTCATGGAAGAAAAGGAAGCGATTCGCGTATTGAAAGCCTTAGGGGATGAAAAGCGTCTGCATATTTTGTCGCTCTTGCGCCAGGGTGAACGCTGCGCCTGTGTCCTTTTGGAAGACCTGAATCTGTCGCAGCCGACCTTATCGCACCATATGAAGATTCTCTGCGATGCCAATCTCGTCACCGGACGCAGAGAGGGGAAGTGGGTCTACTATTCCTTGAATGCCCGGCAAGGGGAAGCCTTGCAGCAGATGATCGGCGATTTGATGAAACCTTCCGGTGACGCGGCTCCCGATGACACGGACCGCTGCTGCTGAAGCCGGCGGTTTTTACGACCCTATATATTGATAGATATAAATGTATAAATTCGTTGAGGAGGATTTTATCATGAAACAGATGGAAATTTTTGAACAAGCGATGTGCTGCCCGACCGGTCTCTGCGGCCCGTCTATCAATCCGGAATTGTTGCGCCTGTCGGCCGTGCTTGAAACCTTGAAAGGGCAGGGCATCGTCGTCGGCCGTTATAACTTGTCGAACGATCCTACGAAATTCGTCCAGACCAAGGCCGTCACCGATTTTCTTCAGAATCACGGTCCGGAAGAACTGCCTTTGGTCCTCGTCGACGGCGCCGTTCAATTTTCCGGCCGCTATCCGACGAATGAGGAATTCGCCGATATTCTCGGCTTTGATGTCGCTATGCTAAACGATGCTGCCGATGCCTGCCAAGATATGTCCTGTGCTGACGGCGGCGATTCGTCAGCCTGCGGCTGCGGAGACGATACCGGTTCTTGCTGCGGCGATGATACGAGCAGCGATACTTCCTCCTGCTGCTGTGGTGACGGCAGTTCCTGCTGCTAAGGGGGAATGATGATGACCTTATATAATCCTTTAGAGGTTGTCCGTACGAAATACCTCTTTTTGACCGGGAAGGGAGGCGTCGGTAAGACGTCCGTTGCCTGCGCGACAGCCGTTGCCTTAGCCGATGTCGGACGCAAAGTGCTGCTCATCAGTACCGATCCGGCGTCGAATTTACAGGACGTCTTTTCCATGGAACTGAGCGATAAGGCGACGCCCATTCCGGAAGCCGCCAATCTGTCCGTCGCCAACTTAGATCCCATTCAGGCGGCAGCCGCCTATCGAGAAAGCGTCGTCGGCCCGTACCGCGGCCTCTTGCCGGAAGCGGCCCTGCGCAATATGGAAGAGCAGTTGTCCGGCTCGTGTACCGTCGAAATTGCGGCCTTCAATGAATTTACCCGGTTCCTCACTGACGGTGAGATCAGTAACGGCTATGACCACATCATCTTCGATACGGCGCCGACCGGCCATACCCTGCGGATGCTGCAGCTGCCGTCGGCGTGGAGCCAATTCATTCAAAAAAGCAAGCACGGTGCCTCCTGCCTGGGTCAGTTAGCCGGCTTGGAGTCGAAAAAAGAATTGTATAAAAAAGCCGTGGAAACCTTGGCCGACGAAAGGGCGACGACGATGCTCCTCGTGGCCAGACCGGATCTGCTGCCCCTGAAAGAAGCCGGACGGGCTTCGGCAGAATTAGCGGCTCTGGGCATTTTGAATCAAGTCATCGTCATCAACGGTAAGCTCACAGCTTGGGACGATGACCTTACCCGCAGCCTTTATGAAAAGCAGGCGTCGGCGTTGAAATCGCTGCCGGAACTGCTCCCGGCGCTGCCGCTTTTTGAAATCCCCCTGTGTTCCTACAACGTGACCGGCCTCAATCATGTACGGGCCCTGCTCAAGGGAGAACTGGCCGAAAGGGAAGAGGGAGCTGACGAGATGAAACCGGTCAGTCCTCTCTCGTCAGTCATCAATGACTTGGAGCAAAAGGGCCGCAAGATCATCTTTACCATGGGCAAGGGCGGCGTCGGTAAGACGACCGTGGCGGCAGCCATTGCCATGGAACTGGCCCGCCGCGGTCACCGCGTCCATCTGACGACGACCGATCCGGCAGCCCATGTGGACGACATCGTCGAACAGACGGACGGCCTGACCATAAGCCGCATCGACGAAGCCGAGGCCTTGCAGCAGTATCGCAAGGCAGTGTTGGACGAAGCCAAGGCCAATGGGTTGGGGCAATCGGATCTGGCCTACATCGAAGAAGACCTGCGCTCGCCTTGTACTCAGGAAATCGCCGTCTTCCATGCCTTTGCCGATATCGTCGATCAGGGCGATGACCAAATCGTCGTCATCGATACGGCGCCGACCGGTCATACCCTGCTTCTCTTAGAATCGACGGAAAACTACGATAAGGAAATCCGCCGGACCCGCGGCGTGACGCCGCCGTCGGTACAGCACTTACTGCCGCGCCTTAAAAGTGACGATACGGAAGTGGTCATCGTCACCCTGCCGGAAGCGACGCCGGTCTACGAAGCTCAGCGACTTGAAGATGACTTGAAACGGACGGAACTTCACTGCCGTTGGTGGGTCATTAACAAGGCCTTTTGCCGGGCCGGGACGACGAGTCCTTTGCTCCGGGCTAAAGCCAATCAGGAAATCCCCTGGATCAATACCGTTCATGACCACACCAAGGGCCATGCGGCTCTGATTCCTTGGAAAGCCGATGAAGTACGCGGCGCTATATTGGAAAACTTATAAGCAAGCTGACATATTCCGAAACATGAAGCAGTGGGATACATCCTTTTTTCAGCAATAGTCTGTGATATAGGCATTTTGGGACATCTTTATGACTTGTTGATGACGTCGGTATCTTAAGCGAAGGAAGGGCTGCTGACCTTGTTTCTGTGGTGACGAAGTAAATTTGATTTTGACCATAAAAAGGACGCTATGAAAAAATTCATAGCGTCCCTTTTTCGTATGCTGTTATATGGGGAGGAGTTACTTGCCTTCGTAATAGTAGCGGGTCCACATGACGACTTCCGAAAGAGACGGGTGAGGCGTCATGGTTTCGCTGAAGGTGTAGACCGATTTCGGCGTCAGGGTCCGCGTCAAGGGCAGGGCCCGCAGTTTCTTGGCCGTTTCCGAAGCGATGTCTTCGTGGACGGGCTGAAGGGTGTGTTCGCCGCTCATGAGGTTGTTGATGAAAGGCTGAATGAGGATCGATGCTTCAGGGCCGATGATGTGGGCGCCGAGGATGAATTTCGTCTTTTTGTCGACGACCAATTTTATGAAGCCGTCGTCTTCTTGGCCCGGTTCAAAGCCCATGGCGTAGCCCTTGGCCGAAGCCGAGTAGTGGTTAATGGCCGTTTCGACGTCGTAGCCTTTTTTCTTGGCATTTTCTTCGCTCAGGCCGACTTGAGCCACTTCGGGATAGGTGTAGGTGACGGCCGGGATGATGTCGTAGCTGGCCCAGCGCCAGTTTTCCGGTTCATTGCCCGAGAAGAGGTTGTGGGCAATGATTTCGGCTTCGTAGTTGGCTTTGTGGCGGAAGGGAGCCATGCCGTTGATGTCGCCGAGAGCCCAGATTCCGTCCGCCGTCGTTTCCAGGAACTCGTTGGTTTCAATGTAGCCCCGCTTATCGAGGCGGACGTCGGTGTTTTCGAGGTGGAGGAGATCCGTCGTCGGCTTGATGCCGGGGGCCACCAAGATTTCTTCGGCAGCCACTTCGGCTTCTTCACCGCTGTCAATGTCGCGGATCTTGAGGACTTTGAGGCCGTCGCGCAGGGTAACGCTTACCGTGTCCTGCTTTAAGCGGACGTCCATGCCGTAGCGGCGGAACTGTTTGAGGATGAAGGCCGAAATGGCTTCGTCTTCTTTCGGCAGCAGGCGGGCGTTGTGTTGGACGATGGTGATCTTCGTGCCGGCTGCGTCAAAGACATGGGCGAATTCACAGCCAATGGGGCCGCCGCCGATGATGATCAGGCTCTTATAAGGCTTCTTGGGGAATGATTCACCGAAGAAGGATTCCGACGTCAAGTAGCCGACGTCTTCCAGGCCCTCGATGCGGGGGATGTTGGTCCGGCCGCCGGTGGCGATGAAAATCTTGTCGCCCTGGATTTTTGCGTCCGTGCCGTCGTTTAAGGTGACGTCCAGGGTGTGGTTGTCGACGAAGGCTGCCGTGCCGTTGTAGGTATCGACGTTGGGGAACTTATCGTAGTAGCCCTGGATGGATTTACTTTCATCGATTTTTTCCCAGAGTCTTTTGGCTAAAATATCCCAGTCGAGGCGGGCATTGTCGGCAAAGACGCCGATACGGCCGCCTTCGCGGATTTCACGGATGCGGCTGGCTGCCGTGACCATGACCTTGGTCGGGATACAGCCGCGGTTCAGGCAGGTGCCGCCGAAACTGCCCCGTTCGATAATGGCAACGGACAGCCCCTGGGTAATGGCGGCGTCGGCAATGATGTTGGCCGACCCGGTCCCAATGAGGATGACATCATATTTTTTCATAAGCAAGACTCCTTTACTTTTCAGCTTCATAATTCACATTTAAATACAACCTTTTTCGTATAGTATAAGCGAAAGGGGGCCGTTTGACAAGTGCGGAAGCCCCTTGTTTCGTCATGATGGAGAAGGAGAAAAGAAGGTCTGGAAATGGGTAAATTTGTGGCTTAAAACCGATGGCTGTGACATAATCTGTCCATGCTATATGGTAGACTATAATCAGCGATAAGACTATCGTGTTGCAAAGAATTCGTGAATTTGTAATATTTGTCGAAAATAACAAAGGCATTTCTTGTACTCTTTTTTATTCATCGAAATGCGGGCAGGATACTCTGACCTCTTAGGTCTGGGAAGAATGCCCGCTTCACCTCACTTTCTTAAAATACTGGAGTTTTAGTAACATATATGATATGGTGGTCTTGATAAAAGCAATATATTCTTAAAAAGGCAGGTGAGAGAAAGTGTCCGACCTAACCAAAACTATAAAACTTCGCATCCATGTTTCTCCGGAACAAGAGATTCTGTTTCGTAGAATGACCGAACAGTACCGTCAGGCTTGTAATTTTGTGTCGCAATACATCTTCGACAATCAATTCAAATTGACTTACCAACGCCTCAACAAAGAACTATATTGCGACCTTCGTGTGCTGTTTGGCTTAAAGTCACAGCTGGCACAGTCGTCCATCAAGACGACTATGGCTCGCTATAAGACGGTCAGTCAGCAGCTATTCCAAAAGCCATATAAATACAAGGACGAAGATGGCAGCTGGAAATACATCACGAAAACGCTCGAATGGCTTTGGAAGCCCATCTTCTTCAAGCGCCCGCAAGCGGATTTGGTTCGCAATCGCGATTACAGCTTCGTAGATAACGGGCAAAGCCTGTCTATCAACACTCTTGGCAAACGAACCCGGCGTACCTTTGAAAGTAAGCCATTTTCGAAATATCTCGATGGCTCATGGAATTTCGGTACGGAAAAGTTAGTTGAACTCAAAGGCCGGTGGTATCTGCATATTCCCGTCACCAAAGCGGTTGAAGTTTTCCAGAAGGAGAACGTCCGTCACGTTGTCGGTATTGACCGTGGTTTGCGATTCCTGACGGTCAGTTACGATGAGCAAGGCAAAACAGAGTTCGTTTCTGGGCGAAAGATTGCAGCCAAACGACATAAGTTCCTCAAAATCAGACAGCAGCTCCAATCCAAAGGCACAAAATCTGCAAAGCAGAACTATGACCTGAGAAGCTGGCCTTTCTATCAGCTTGAGCAATTTCTGACCTACAAGGCTCACGAAAACCGCTCGAAGGTACTGAAAGTATCGGCAAAGTATACATCACAGCGCTGCCCCAAATGCGGCATCATCCATAAAGAAAACCGGGACCATAGCAGCCATCTGTATTGCTGTCAGTGTGGATACCAATCCAACGATGACCGTATCGGAGCTATAAATATCCAGCTCCTCGGTTCGATGTGGATTTCCGGAGATAACAATCCTCGTTACGAGAGAAAAACGACTGCCTTGGAGTAAATCTCCTTGGCAAAACGGGCATCGTCAACTGCCCGATGATGTAGGCAGAATTAGGGAGATGTTGTTCTCAACATCGCTGCCACCTATGTTTCTCTGACTTACAAGCTCCCGCTTCTATAAGTGGTGGTTGTTGACCATCTATCTCCTCACTCAGATGTAACGGAAGGGTTATGATCAATGTCGTCCCCTTCCCCGGTCGGCCGTCGATACAAAAGGTACCGTTCAACACGTCAGTCCGTTCCTGCATGCTGACCAGCCCCAAATGATTATCGAGCCGCGCCTGCTCGGCTCTGGCGGCACTGAAACCGACGCCGTCATCGGCAATGGTCAACGACAGGGACGACGGCAGGATGTTCAGTTCAATGGTCACCGTATGCGCCCGGGCATGACGGGCGATGTTGGTCAGCCCTTCCTGGACCATGCGGTAACAAAACAGCGCGACCGGCCGTGATACCCGCGAAATATCGCCGTCATGGCAGAAAGACACGGTAAGCCCCGGCTGGGTCTGCCGGTACGTCTCAAGATATTTTTCAATAGCCACAATGAGGCCTAAATCATCGAGAAGGGGCGGATGAAGGTTGACCGCCAAATGGCGCAGCCCTTCCAAAGTTTCCCTCGTAAGGTCGCGGACGCCGGTCACCAATTCCCGCACGTCGGGATTTTCCGTCTGGTCCTGAATGAGCCGCAGGTAGGCTAAGATTGATACCATAGACTGACTCGTTTCATCGTGGAGTTCTCGGGAAATGCGGCGCCGTTCATCTTCACGAGCCGAAAACAGCTGGTCGATGAGCCAAACCCGGTTCTTTTCCTTTTCTCGAAGGGCCGTCAAGAGTTTCGAGTTTTCCCGGTCCTTGACAAACAGGCGGTTGCTCATGACGTTGAAGGCCTTGGCCAGTTGGCCGACATCGTCTTTGGTATCGACGGAAACGCGGACGCTGTAATTGCCCCTCCCGATTTGGCGAATGGCTTTCGCCAGGGCCTGGACAGGTCGGAGGAAAGCCCTGGCATACCGCGTCGCCAAGGCCGACGCTACCAGACAGATGGCCAGGATAATCAACATCGTCTCGACAAAGCGCTTCCACATGAGCTGCATCATGGGGCGCTCAGACAGACCGACTCGAAAATATCCGACTAAACCGCCGTCGATGGGAACGAGAATTTCTCGGATATAGCCTTCAGTGCTGTCAAAAGTCACGGCCGGCCCGACTCCTTCCGTAGTCATATCCCGCCGTTCCGGAAGGCCTTTCGGCAGTCCGTCCGTAAAAGTACTGGCCAGAATACGTCCGTCCGGATAGGTCACCAGAATGTAGCGGACCTGGTCGTTCGTCTTTTGAGCATGGAGCAGCTGCTCGGTCATATCAAAACGGTCGTCGACGAGGATGTCATTGCTGACGACCTGTCCGATGGACACGGCCAGTTCCTTCCCGGATGCCTCGAGTTCATGGCTCATATACTCACTCGTCGAATAGAGGAACAGCGACGCCGTAAGCAGTCCGCAGATAAAAATCGTGCCGACGATGAGGGCATTAAATTTTACGTATAACGTGTAGTTTCTCATCTTACGTTCCTGCCAATCGTTTTTGTGCCTGATACTGCTGTTTGAACGCTTCATAGGCCTCAGAATCCGGCAGAATAAACCGGTCGATGACGATGTTCTTCATGGCCTTGGCTAAATCCGCATCTTCATGCATCGTATAAAAGATATGGCGGAGCTCTTCTTTTTCCTCCGGATCTAAATCGCTGCGGACGACAATCGGTCCGGTCGGCGCTTCCGGCAAGGCTTCAATGATACGGACTTCCTTGGCAAGGGCCGGATTGGTATCCGCCATGAGCTCATAAATTTGGCTGTCGATACCGGCTGCATCGGCCAAGTGATTGGCGACCGACCACAGTGATTTGTCGTGACCGTGGGTATAGAAAAAGCGGTTGAAAAAGATTTCCGGCGTCGTTCCATCTCGGGCCAGCAAAAATTTAATGGCCAGACAGCCAGAATAGCTCAAAGGGTCCGTAAAAGCAAAAACCTTGCCCCGAAGCTGACTAAAATCATGGATATCGCTGTCAGCAGCCGTGATGATATACGTTTGGTAATGGGACGTGCCATTGGTCTCGGTCATGGCCAACAGTTCAATCGGAACCTGCCCCTGATAGGCAGCATAAGCGCCTGTCGAGGAAAAGGCAATATCGGCGTCGCCGTTGGCCAAGAGGGCATTCAGTTCCTCATAGGTCCGGCGCTGGATGAGAACAGCCGGCCGCTGCTGCTTTTGAGCAATATAAGTAACGATCTGCTGATACACCTGCCGCGTTTCCCTCGGCGACATGACCGACGCAAAGGCGATGCGAAGCGGTTTTACACCGGACTGCTCTACAGCCGGGCGGGCGCCCTCAGGCTGCGTAAAGTCGATATATCCCTGAGGATGGGCGCAGGCCGCACTGAAAAGACAGGCTAAGGTCAGCAGCATCATAGAAATAACCCGTTTCATAATGCCTCCCCTGCATATAATTTATATCATTTATTATACCCTGAATCGGCCCGGCTGAGTAGGGTTTTACAATCTGCCGCAAGGCTATGCGAAAAAAGGCGCTGTCCCTTCGGACAACGCCTTCATCCTTAGTCTTCTTTCGGTTTTGCATTCCAAACGAGGAGAGCCAGCAGCGTCGAGACGACGGCTGCACCGACCCAAAATTCCGTAGCCAGTCCGAAGTCATAGACTTTAACGCCATTGACGACGGTAATGGTCATGAGTTTCCCCGTAATGAATTCCTGCAGGGCCGCGCCGGCATAGCTGAGGAGACCGATCATCCCCATAGCCGCACCGGTAACGCGTTTGGGCACGATATCGACAGCCATGAGACCGCCCATATAGCAAACCAAAGCCCCCATGGTGAAGCCGTAGAAGGTCATGCACAGCATATCCATGGTAAACGACTGAGGCGCCCAGAGGAAGCCGGCAATGGACAGGGAATAGAAGATCCCATATAACAAGGCCGGCATATTGCGCTTGTGATTGAAGAACTTGTCTGAAATAACACCGCACAAGAGAGCCCCAAAGATACCGGCCACCTGCATATAAGCCATGACGCCGGCAGCCCCCATCATATCATAGCCCTTCTGCGACGTCAGATAGACGACGCCCCAGCTTTCAATGGCATAGCGGGCAATATAGACACAGAGCGAGGAGAGACCGAGAATCCAAACGGCAGGATTCTTGACGACGGCATTCCACTGCATGGTGCCGACTGATTTTTCTTTTTCCGCATCGATCTGTTCCTGCGTCTTTTCTCCGTAATAGACGGCGCCGTTCGGCAGTCCCTGCGTTTCCGGACGGTCGCTCATACCGAAGTAAATGAAGGCCGTCCCAATAAGGGAGATGATGCCGGCCGCAATGAAGCCCATAGACCAGTTGTACATGGAAACGATGGCAGCAATGGCAAAGTAAGCGAAAGATGAGCCCAGGTTGTGACTCGTAAACCAGATGCCATACAAGGTTCCGCGCTGTTTATTGCTGAACCACTGATTCAGGGAGACAATGGACGGACCGGCACCATAAGACTGGAACCAGCCATTGAGACCCCACAAGACGGCTAAGGGAACGAAGGAATTGACCAGGCCCATGCCGACCATAGTGAGTGAAGAAATGAACAAGCCAAAGGAAAAGAATCGCTTATTATTCATGCGGTCTGCCAGGAAACTGTTGGTAAATTTCCCAAGACCGTAGGTTACGAAGAATACCGAGCCGATGATCCCGATTTCCGTCGGCGTAACGATTCCCGATGCCAGAAGCGGCTTTTTAATGACCGAATAACTCTGGCGGATGATGTAATAAAAAGCATATCCGATCGTGATGGAAGCAAATACGCGCCAACGCATGGCGTTAAACTTTTTCTTGATGGCCTCGCCATCTGTCATTGGTACGGCGTCCGGTGCCGTTCTGAAAAAGTTCCAGATTAAATTGAGCATAAAAAAAACTCCTTCCGTTGCATGAATCCGAATAATGATAAATCCGTATGGTACGGCTTTATTATAATAAACAAATTCTAACAACGGTAGCAGAAAAATTCTGATTTTTCTGTAGGAGTTTTTCTTACACTACATAATGCGCTTCGCGCCTACGTATCGGGCAGACCAGTAACTGCTGTCCATATCAGATACGCTGACTCCGTCACTGGCAGCATTGATAAACTGGTGGTTGCCGATATAGATTCCGACGTGAGAAATTCCGGCCTCATAGGTCGAGAAAAAGACCAAGTCACCGGGTTCTAAATTGGCCATGGATACCGATTCACCGACGTCATACTGCTCGTCAGCCGCCCGCGGCAAATCGATGCCGGCCGCCGAATAGACGTAGCGCGTAAAGCCGGAGCAGTCGAAGCCCGACGGCGTCGAGCCGCCAAAGACGTAGGGAACACCGATATACTGATTGGCAATATCGAGAATATGGGTTGCTTCCGAACTTTCGATACGCGGGACCCCGTTATAGCCGCCGTTGCCGAAACGGCGTATGGGGCCTGTCGGAAGCTGCTGCCCCGTCAGGGCATAAAAGGTCGACGGACCGACGATACCGTCCGTTTCAAGTCCATGGTCGCCTTGATAAGAACGGACAGCCCGTTCTGTGCCGGCGCCAAAAATACCGTCTACATCGACATTGTATCCGGCATTTACCAGAGCCTGTTGAATAAGGAGGATTTCATTGTCTGCCGTCGCCTTGGTAACAAAGGCTGAAGCGACAGCATCATTTTCCGGCATAGATGAACCGGTGAGCGCTGCATACGTCGCAGCTCCGACGATTCCATCGGAATCCAGGCCCTGGTCCTCCTGGAACTTCCGGACAGCAGCCTGCGTCGAGACCCCGTAATCACCGTCAGCAGCGACGGCATAGCCTCTACTGGACAGTGCCTGCTGGATGGTGACGATCTGGTCGCCTCGGTCACCGGGATGGAAGGTGGCGCCGACGACCGATACGGAAGTCAGGACGCAGAATCCCAGTGCGGCTGCTATTTTCTTTGTCGTATTCATCGAATACCCCTTTCTCCGCTTTGTAAAATATACGTTTATTATACCAGTTTTTTCTCTTTTTTAGTAGATTTCAGGTTAATCTTTATCGTGAATACGAAAAAAAGACTTCACAACGGAGTCGTGAAGTCTTTTTGACAATAGGGGTGAATTAGAATTTTCCGGCTTTTGCAGCGCCTTCAACAGCAACGGCAACGGCAACGGAAGCACCGACCATGGGGTTGTTGCCCATGCCCAGGAAGCCCATCATTTCAACGTGAGCCGGAACCGACGAAGAACCGGCAAACTGAGCGTCGCTGTGCATACGGCCCATGGTATCGGTCATTCCGTACGAAGCAGGGCCTGCACCCATGTTGTCCGGATGGAGGGTACGGCCTGTACCACCGCCGGAAGCAACGGAGAAGTATTTTTTACCCATTTCGATACATTCTTTTTTGTAAGTACCGGCAACGGGATGCTGGAAACGGGTCGGGTTAGTCGAGTTGCCCGTAATGGAAACGTCAACGCCTTCGTGGTGCATAATAGAAACGCCTTCGCGGACGTCGTCAGCACCGAAGCAGCGGACATTAGCCCGTTCACTCTTGGAATACGGTACTTCACGAACGATGTTCAATTCGCCGGTCTTGTAGTCGAACTGGGTCTGAACATAGGTGAAGCCATTGATGCGGGAAATGATCTGCGCTGCATCTTTGCCAAGACCGTTCAAGATAACGCGAAGGGGTACCTTGCGGGCTTTATTGGCGTTGCGGACAATACCGATAGCGCCTTCAGCAGCGGCAAAGGATTCATGGCCGGCGAGGAAGCAGAAACACTTCGTTTCATCCTGAAGGAGCATGGCAGCCAGGTTGCCGTGGCCGCGGCCGACTTTACGGTCTTCCGCAACCGAGCCGGGGATACAGAAGGACTGGAGGCCGATGCCGATAGCTTTGGCAGCTTCTACAGCCGTCCGCGCATTGGTTTTAATGGCAATAGCGGCACCGACGGTGTAAGCCCAGCCGGCATTTTCAAAGGCAATAGGCTGTACGTCTTTGACGATTTTATAAGGATCCAAACCGGCAGCTGCACAGATATCGCGGCATTCTTCAACACTGCCGATACCGTATTCTTTCAGTACGCCGAGGATTTTATCGATTCTTCTGTCGTAGCTTTCAAATAATTCCATTGTTTTGCCCTCCTATTGCTGTCTCGGATCGATATACGAAGCTGCTTCTTCAAAGCGGCCATAATGACCTTTGGCATCTTCCATAGCTTTAGCCGGTTCAATGCCTTTTTTAATGGCTTCCATCATTTTGCCGAGGTGGATGAATTCATAGCCGATGACCTGATTTTCTTCATCAAGAGCCATGCGGGTGACATAGCCTTCGGTCATTTCGAGGTAACGAGTGCCTTTCGCTTTCGTACCGAACATGGTGCCGGTCTGGCTGCGAAGGCCTTTGCCGAGGTCATCGAGGCTGGCGCCAATCGGAAGACCGCCTTCAGAAAATGCCGTCTGCGTGCGGCCGTATACGATCTGGAGGAAAAGCTGGCGCATAGCTACGTTAATAGCGTCACATACTAAGTCCGTATTAAGGGCTTCGAGAAGGGTCTTGCCCGGGAGGATTTCCGAAGCCATGGCTGCAGAATGAGTCATGCCGGAACAGCCGATCGTTTCGACGAGGGCTTCTTCGATAATGCCGTCTTTGACATTGAGGGTCAGCTTACAGGCACCCTGCTGAGGGGCACACCAGCCTACACCGTGTGTCAAACCGCTGACATCTTTAATTTCCTTTACTTGTACCCATTCGCCTTCTTCCGGAATCGGTGCTGGTCCATGATATGCTCCCTTTGTGACAGGACACATATTCTTAACTTCTGTTGAATACAACATGTTCTCTTCACCCTTTCAAAATCTATGAAATAAACGGCAGCAAGTATACGACTTCAATCTTTCAACTGGTCATATATCTGTGTAAACAAAGCGCGGTACATGCTGCCCTTGCGCCACAAGAATGAAAATGCGTGCATAACGGAAAAGTCCGTAATGGCGATGCGTCTGAGCCTTCCCTCAGCCAGTTCCTTTTGAACTGATTTTTCATATAAGAATGCAATACCGCAGTCGCGGCAGGCCAGCCCTTTTACAGCGGACAGGCTGCCCACTTCATAGCGGGACGGAAAATGCTCCAGGGTGTACCCTTTTTCCGCCAACTTCCGTTCTAAGATCCGCCGGACACCGGCATGGCGTTCGCCGATGATGAGACGATGGTGCATAAGATCCGACAAGGTCATTTCGACGGGCGTATCGTACCCGTCCGAACAGACGGCAACGATGGGTTCCGTAGAAAATAAAAGCGAATCGTAATGCCCTTGATCAAACGAACTTTCGACAATGGCAAAATCAATGGTTCCCTTATCTAAGGACTGGAGCAGTTTATCGGCATCGGCAATTTCCATATGAAGATTCATGTCTCCATTCTGCTTGAGAATGAGTGACAATTTATCGAGAATTCCCATGCCGGCTGTTGGCGTCGCGCCAAAAGACAAGGAGCGGTTATGCTGCTGCAAGTCATGCAGATGCTCTTTTAAAAGCGTATCATCATGACTAATAGCCGTCGCAGCATTCCAGAGAATGTGCCCGGCTTGTGTCAACTGCAGATGTTTCCCCTTGTAACTAAAAAGTTTGGCCCCGTATTCGCGTTCTAAATATCGAATATGCTGAGAAACGGCAGGCTGCGTAATATGGAGTTCAGCGGCAGCCCGGGTATAATTCATGTGACGGCAAACGCACAAAAATGTATGGATACGAAAATCTAACATGGCACCCTTTCCTTTCTTTGCGTTTTCCATAAGATAATTTTATGATATTTCAGTCGTTTTATCAAGAACAAAGTGGGCAATTTCCGTATACTGATGGGACGACATCGTTCCCAATGGAACGTATTCTCAACAAGCACCTGCTAAATCACCGTTTCCCTCTACTCTTGTTTTTTCATATCCAAACGATCCTTAGCCGTATCCCTATTAATAGATGTAATATATACTAACTATAATCGATAACAACAAAATATATCTTATTAATAATGATTATTGTATAATAGAAATAAAAAAACCTGTTATTTCAAGGAAAGGTACCCGATATGACAACAGAACAATATATGAATATGATTCGTAACAATCCTTATGTCATTGGGCGAATCGAAAATCCAACAGAAGAAATGCAGCTTCTGGCCGTACAGCTGAACGGCCAGGCTCTCCAATATATTACCAATCCTTCGCCTGCCGTCCAGGAAGCAGCCATTGCCAACACGGCCCGGGCGATCCAGTTTATCGACAATCCCTCAGAAGACATCAAACTTCAAGCCGTACGCGCCGGCTGGAACAATTTAAGCTACCTCGAAAATCCGTCGCAGGAACTCATCGACGCCGCCTTAGACCAATCCGGTTGGGCCATTAAATACATCAAAGATGCCGACCACGATTTGCAGCTCCGCGCCGTCAACAAAAACTACGACGCCGTCAAATACATCAAAGATCCGGCAGAAGACGTCCAACTGGCAGCCGTTCGCGGCAACTACGAAGCCCTTCGCTACATCGAAAATCCGACGGACGAAGCAAAGGACCTGGCCATCCGCGAAGACGCCCAAGCCCTGCGGCTCATCCGCAATTTAGGAAAAGAAGATTTTCTCCACTACCTGGGCCTCAACGTCCTGGTCAGTAAATATATCCCCAAAGATATCAGCCTCACGCCGGATGACTGGCGCGATACCATTAAGGATATCCTCGCCCAAGAAGACGTATCCGAAGAATACGTCCGCAACTTCATTACCTGCAGCGCCGTCGACTTATCGCCTGTCGACAAGGTACTCCTCGTCGATGACTATGGCAGCCCAAAGGCCCGACGCATTACTGTAGATGAAAAATTGACCATGAAATAGGAGTAACGACATGAACTTTACAGATACCTATAAAAGCGTAGAACTCGTTCTCACCGCCGGTGAAGTTCCTCTTCTCGTCGGTGAAACGGGTATCGGCAAGACCTCCCTTGCCCGCGAACTGGCCCATCGTCACGACTGGAGCCTCGTCGGAATCGACGGAAACTTATTAAAAGAAGGGGAAATCGGCGGCCTTCCGACCGTCGAAAATGGAACGACGGTCTACGCCGTCCATCATAAACTTCGTACCATCGACGAAGAAATCGCTAAGGGCAAAACGGTCCTCTTATTCATCGATGAAATCAACCGCTGCGACCACGCCGTCCAGCAGGAATTGATGAACCTCATCTTAAACCGCGAAATCAACGGTTACGCCCTGTCGCCTTCAGTACACATCATCGCCGCCATGAACCCCTCCGATGCTTACGACTATGAAGTCGTCGAAATGGACGCCGCCCAGCAGAACCGCTTCGTCTGGCTGTACATGGAACCGGATTACCTGCAGTGGCTCGACTGGGCTTCGTCGGCCGGCATCGAAGACAAGGTCATGGAATTCATTTCTACCTATCCGGAATACCTCGATAAGACCAACGAAGACGATATCAACGCTACGCCGCGCAGCTACGAACGAATTTCGAAGCTCTACACCATTTATAAAAATGATGCCGGCAGCATTCCAAAATCGGTCTTCCACAACGTCATCCGCGGCAACGTCGGAAAACTCATTGCCGAAGAATTCATCCAATTCGTCAACTCCGACGCCTCGCCCCTCATCACCTATAATGACGTCTTCAGCGGCGAAACCCTGGCTCCGGAAATAAGCGGCCGCGTAGCCGGCGAAAGCCATACCCGCCTCTATCTTACGGCTAAAAACGTCCTGAAACAATTAGACTACCACCTCTCCCAAGACAGCGACAATCAGGCCTTATTATCGCGCTTCGTCGCCTTCCTTTCCCTCTATCCCGTCGATCTTCGTTTAGGTGTCATGAAAGACATGAAAGCCGCCAACCCCAAAGTCTATGCCTGCGCTTTGGATAATGCCGACTTCATCGACAGTTACTTTGCGGCCTTTCGCTCCCTGCGGTAATTCGGATGAAACAGTCCATATCCGTTGAAGCCACACTCCTCTACCAGCAGGCATCGATAATCGCCGACAATATTCTCCAAGATTCGGTCCGGCCCGATCCGGAAGCGGAGATACCGGCTGATTTTCAAAATGAATTTTTCGCCTTCCTGGGCCGCATCAACGGCCACCTCATGGAAGACAAGGATAATTTCTTCGGATACTTTCTCTTCCAGATGACCAAGAGTATCCGCTTCGATTTGGCGTCCCCGACAGGTGTCAACTTTAAGGGCACCCGCTATCAAATCTACTTCAATCCCCTCCTGTTCCTGACTTTGTCGCCGGAACAGATGGAAAGCACCATAAAGCATGAAATCCTTCACATCGTCTCCCTGCACCTCATCCGAGCCAAGGAACTGCGAGAAAACTACAGCAAACAAGCCATTACCCTGGCCATGGACGTCGTCGTCAACACCTACCTCGACCACCTGCCGCCTTTTTCGACGACCTTGGAATGGGTCAACACCAATTTTTCCCTCCTCCTAAAGCCCTTCGAAAGTCTGGAATATTACGTCGATAAGATTCAGACCGCCCTGGACATACGGACAGAGAACAAAAATCTGCCGGAACCGGAAAGTGATGCTGACGAAACCGTCGCCGTCTCCTATAACCCTATTACGACCCACGAACTTTGGGATGAAAGCGATCCCGTCGACGATGAAACCTTGAAAAAGTTCACGGAAAAATACGTCGATGCCTCGTCAAAGGGCGACCTCTCCAACTATTTAGAGAGCATGATCAAGGCTTTAAAAGACAACAAAGACAGCCTGCCCTGGCACTGGTACCTGAAAAAACTGATTGGTTCGGTTACCAGCAGTTGGAAACGGACGCCCATGCGACGAAACCGGCGCCAGCCGGACCGCCTCGATCTGCCGGGTAAGCTGCGCTCTCATACGGCAAAAATTCTCGTCGGCCTCGACATCAGCGGCAGCATCACCGACGCCGAATTCCGCCAGGCCATCGGCGAAGTCCTGCAGCTCGTCCGCTGCTACGACCATGAAATCATCGTCACCGAATGCGACGACCAGATTCGCCGGACCTATCGCATCCGCGACCTCGAAGACGTGAAAGGCCGCCTGGACATTCGCGGCGGCACCGCCTATTCACCGGTCTTCGACTATGCCAACACCCAAAACATCGACCTTTTGGTCTACTTCACGGACGGCAAAGGAGAAGAAAAACTTCAAACACCGCCGCGAGGCTATAAAGTCCTCTGGGTCCTCTCAGGCCACGGTGAAACTCTCTCCTTAAAGAACCCCTATGGCCTTGTAAAACGCTTGGCCAAGCTCCCCGACTACGACCCCAGCCTCGATTTCGACGACGTCCGAGGCGGAGGTTTCTCCATGGCCAACCAAGAACACACGAGTAAGCTCTAATATCCACATTACAAAGAAAGACCGCACGCGTGGGTGATATGCTCCCCTTTAGGTAGACATGAGAAATAATAAAATCTCATGCTGCTTGAAGGGGAGTATTTTTAATGCGAAAAACAAAGATATGTGCTCAAGAGAAATTGCATACCGTCAAAAGCATCCTCCATGGTACAGAATCTATCCTTGCTGCCGCCAAGCGTCTGTCCGTTGGCCAATCTTCTGTCAGAGATTGGATTTGTAGTTATAAAGGGAATGGAATCGAGGCATTTACATATACGAGGAATAAACACTATTCTCGTGAATGCAAAGTTCAGGCAGTAACCGCTTATCTGAATCAGGAAGGATCTCTGTCTGTTATCTGCCAAAGATTTGGGGTGAGAACGTTAGTGTAAAATAGTTGTGGGGAAATTTTAATACAGTAAAGTGGAAACTAA
>OLFW01000199.1_pt1 | contig 58577 bp, 51 predicted proteins | sample 1605351 | NCBI WGS metagenome assembly OLFW01 (sample SAMEA3888918, study PRJEB22519) | human gut metagenome | biome: human gut; feature: human-associated habitat; material: faeces | place: Denmark | collected 2010 | reverse complement strand
CATTAAATTGTTAAAGGTTAGTTATATGTGGCAAATGTACGCAATCGGAGAAAACCGAACAAATTTTTTTATAAGTTTATTCAACCCTCGTGTAACTTTTTATATCTTAGCCGCGTCTAACGACACGTAACCTGACACAAATCAATCTTAATCATGATACGCTTACAAGGCATCAACAAGACATATCACAACGGAGCACCGCTACACGTGCTGAAAGGCATAGATCTCCGCATCGAGAAAGGTGAATTCGTTTCTATTATGGGGGCCTCCGGATCGGGAAAGTCTACCTTACTAAATATATTAGGGATTCTCGACAACTACGATTCGGGCGAGTATTACCTGAACGATGTGTTAATAAAAAATCTGAACGAAACCCGTGCGGCGGAATACCGGAACCGCATGATCGGATTCATCTTTCAGTCGTTCAACCTGATTTCGTTTAAGAACGCCATGGAAAATGTGGCACTGCCGCTGTTTTATCAGGGAGTGGGCAGAAAGAAACGAAACGAACTGGCTATGGAGTATCTCGACAAGCTGGGACTGAAGGAATGGGCACACCACCTGCCCAACGAGCTTTCGGGCGGACAGAAGCAGCGTGTGGCCATAGCCCGGGCACTGATATCGAAGCCTCAGATTATCCTTGCCGACGAACCTACGGGTGCACTCGACAGCAAGACGTCGGTAGAGGTAATGAACATCCTGAAGGAGCTGCACGACAAGGAAGGACTGACCATCGTGGTTGTGACGCACGAAAGCGGAGTAGCCAACCAGACCAACAAAATCATCCACATCAAAGACGGAGTGATAGAGCGGATAGAAGACAACATCGACCACAATGCATCTCCTTTCGGCAAGAACGGATTTATGAAATAAACGCACACAGAACCAGCCATGACCGACTTGATACAGGAAATATACGGAACCATCATGCGCAACAAGCTGCGCACCATACTGACGGGATTTTCCGTAGCATGGGGAATTTTCATGCTGATTGTATTGCTGGGGGCAGGAAACGGACTTATCCATGCTTTCGAGGGACAATCGCAGAACATGAAAATGAACTCTATCAAAATTTATCCAGGATATACATCGAAACCGTTCAACGGACTGAAAGAAGGCCGAAGACTCTCGCTGAACGAAAGCGATCTTCAGCTTACCGCAGAGGCATTCCCCGATAAAGTCATCACCACCGGAGCCAGCATCAGCAAGAGCGACGCCATCCTCACCTTCGGCAAGGAACACGTTTCCATTTCGCTGGAGGGCGTCTTTCCCAACTATACGGAACTGGAAGCTGTAAAACTGAAACAGGGACGTTTCATCAACGACCGCGACATGAAGGAACGCCGGAAGATGATCGTACTGCACGAAAAGACTGTCAAGATGCTGTTTCCACGTACCCAGGCGATAGGAAAGTATATCGATGTACAAGGAGTGGCCTATCAGGTAATAGGCATCTACACCGACCAGAACAGTTTCTCGCCCTCGGCACTTGTTCCCTTCACGACACTTCAGCTTGTATACGGCAAGGGCGACAGTATAGACAACCTGACATTCACTACGCAAGGGCTGACAGACGAAGTCACCAATGAGAAATTCGAGCAGAGCTACCGCCGTGCCATGGGGCTCCACAAAAACTTCGATCCTACCGACCAGAGTGCCATCTGGATGTGGAACCGCTTCACTCAATATCTCCAGCAAGAATCGGCAGCCCGTATGCTGCACATAGCTATCTGGGTAATCGGTATATTCACCCTGCTGAGCGGCATCGTAGGGGTAAGCAATATCATGCTTATCACCGTACGCGAACGTACCCACGAGTTCGGCATCCGGAAAGCTCTGGGAGCCAAACCGATGTCTATCCTGTGGCTCATTATCTCGGAGAGTGTGGCCATCACTACTTTTTTCGGCTATATCGGCATGGTGGCAGGCATTGCCGTCACAGAATATATGAATCAGATAGCAGGCAGACAGACCGTCGATGCGGGTGTGTTCAGCGTAACGGTTTTCGAAAACCCGACAGTAGACCTCAGCATAGCTGTTCAGGCCACACTCACACTGATAATCGCCGGTACGCTTGCCGGACTCTTTCCGGCACGTAAGGCAGCCCGTATCCGTCCTATTGAAGCATTAAGAGCAGACTGACATGAGAAGAGTAGATTTTGACACCTGGGAGGAAATCCTCCTTACCATTACACGTAACAAGACACGAAGCGTGCTTACTGCCTTCGGTATCTTTTGGGGAATATTCATGCTGGTTGCCCTCATGGGCGGAGCTCAGGGTATGCAGGACATGCTTTCACGCCAGTTTCAGGGATTCGCCACCAATTCCGGCTTTATGGCGACAAACAAGACCTCGAAAGCCTACAAGGGTTTTCAGCAGGGAAGGTGGTGGAACATGGAAAATCAGGATGTGGAACGCATACGCAACTCTGTGCCAGGCATCGATGTGGTGACTGCCACCATCGCACAATGGGGAGTAAATATCGTACGCGAGGAATACACGCTGTCGGGAACCCTGAAAGGACTTTATCCGGAATACGACAAGATAGAAGAACCGATTATCCGTATGGGACGTTCGCTGAACGAAACCGATATACGCGACCGCCGGAAGGTGTGCGTCATCGGGAAGCGTATCTACGAAACGCTCTTTCCCAAGAAAGACAATCCGTGCGGACAATTCATTGAGATAAATGGCATCTATTACCGTGTAGTAGGCGTAAACGAGGCTACAGGCAACATGTCGGTCAACGGACAGTCGGAAACCTCGGTGGTTATCCCGTTCACCACCATGCAGCAGAACTATAACCGTGGCAAGCAAATCGATATGCTGGGATATACAGCCAAGAAAGGATATTCCATCAGTCAGGTGGAAAAGGATGTGGAACGTACTATCAAGCTGGCACACGCCATTCATCCCGACGACGAACAGGCAGTCATCCGTGTAAATGCGGAAGCTATGTTCAGCATGATGGACAACCTGTTTACGGGCATCCGGATGCTGGGATGGCTCGTAGGACTGGGTACACTGCTTGCCGGAGCCATCGGAGTCAGCAATATCATGATGATAACCGTCAAGGAACGGACAACTGAAATCGGTATCCGCCGCGCCATCGGTGCACGTCCCGACGACATTCTGCAACAGATTCTGCTGGAAAGTATGGTACTTACTACGCTGGCCGGTATGGCGGGCATATCGTTTGCCGTCTTCCTGCTCAACATTGTAGAAACGGCCACTTCAGAAGAACCGGGACTTCCGGCACATTTCCTTATCAGTTTCTGGCAGGCTGTCGGAGCTTGCATCCTGCTCGTTGTTCTGGGACTGCTTGCAGGACTGATTCCTGCTTACCGCGCCATGGCTATCAAACCGATAGAGGCGATACGCGACGAATAAACGCTTACCTGCTGTTAGTAATGAAGAAATAAAAACATAAACCAATTTATATGAAGAAGTATATCAAAATAGGCATATTGGTGCTCATCGCACTGATATTTATAGGAACATTCGTTTTCCTGTATCAGAAGTCACAGCCTAAAGACACGAAGTACGACATTCAGAAAGTAGAAACCACCAATCTGGTACAGACTACCGTAGCAACGGGAAAGATTGAACCGCGCGACGAGGTACAGATCAAGCCACAGATTTCGGGTATCATTGCCGAAGTATACAAAGAAGCAGGCGAGAAAGTAAAGAAAGGTGAAGTCATAGCCAAAGTAAAGGTTATCCCCGAACTGGGACAACTGAACTCTGCCGAAAGCCGTGTCCGCCTGGCAGAAATGAACGGACGTCAGGCAGAAACCGACCTGACACGTATGGAAAAGCTTTACAACGATAAGCTGGTAAGCAACGAGGAATACGAAAAGACACTGCTGGCTGCCCGTCAGGCACGTGAAGAGATTCAGGCAGCCAAAGATAATCTGGAGATTGTTAAAGAAGGTATCACCAAAAACAGTGCTTCGTTCAGCAGCACTCTTATCCGTTCTACCATCGACGGTCTGATACTGGACGTACCTATCAAGGTGGGAAACTCGGTTATCATGAGTAACACATTCAACGACGGTACGACCATCGCCACCGTAGCCGATATGAGCGACCTGATTTTCCGTGGCAACGTAGACGAAACGGAAGTAGGACATATCCGTGAGGGAATCCCCGTAAAAATCACTCTAGGAGCCTTGCAGAACATGAAATTCGATGCCATACTGGAATATATCTCGCCCAAGAGCGTAGAAAACAACGGAGCCAACCAGTTTGAAATCAAGGCAGCCATTACTGTTCCCGACAGTGTTACCATCCGTTCGGGCTACAGTGCCAATGCCGAAATGGAGCTTCAGCGTGCAGATAATGTGTTGGCTGTACCGGAAAGCACACTGGAATTTTCGGGAGATTCTGCCTTTGTCTACGTACTGACCGACAGTGTTCCGCAACAGAAGTTCGTACGCCGTGCTGTCAAGACCGGTATCAGCGACGGAATCAAAATGGAAATCAAACAAGGTGTCAGTGCCGGCGAACTTGTCCGCGGACTGAAACACGAAGACTAATCTTTATGCAATCATGAAACTGAAACAATTATTTATCATAGCTTCCGTTGTCACAATGCCGGCTTATGCCCAGCAAAAATGGGACTTGAAGCAATGTATCGACCATGCCATTGCAAACAATCTGACCATCAAGCTACAGGAAGCCCAGCGCGAACAGAGTAAAGTAGAGTTGAGCACAGCCAAAAACAGCTTCCTGCCCGACTTGAACGGAAGCGCATCGCACTCATTCAATTTCGGCCGGAGTCTTCAGGCAGACAATACCTATCAGAGCCTCAACACCCAAAATACGGGACTGAACCTGAGTACCAGCATTCCACTGTTCAGCGGACTTCAGAAAATAAACAACGTAGCACTCTCGAAACTGAATCTGCAAGCGGCTATGGAAGACCTGAACAAAGCAAAAGAAGATATCAGCATACAGGTAGCTTCGGCTTACCTGCAAGTGCTTTTCAATGAAGAACTGGTGAAAGTAGCCAACGAACAGCTTGCGCTGAGCAAGGAAATGCTAGAGCAGAAAACTGCTTTCTACAAAAACGGAAAGGCTTCGCAAGCCGAGTGGTATGAAGCCAAGGCTCGTGTGGCACAAGACGAACTATCAGCCGTACAGGCGGAAAACAACCGGCGTCTTTCGCTGCTCGACCTGAGCCAGCTGCTGGAGCTTCCCTCTCCCGATGATTTCGCAATCGTATCACCGGCTACCGACTCCATTGCCGGCCTCAAGATACAGACATCACCGGCCGAGGTATATGCCGAAGCAGTTCTGACCAAACCTTCCGTCAAGGCAGCACAGTACCGGCTGGAGGGAGCAGAAAAGAGCATCCGCATGGCTAAGGGAGCCTATTATCCGCAACTCAGCTTCGGAGCAGGTATCAGTACCAATTTCTATAATGTCTCGGGCATGGAGAACGGTAATTTCGGTTCACAGTTGCGCGACAACTTCAGCCAGTATATCGGTTTCTCGCTCAGCGTTCCTATCTTCAACCGTTTTGAAACCCGTAACCGCGTACGCAGCGCCCGTATCCAGCAACATACATACTACTGGCAACTGGAGGAAAGTAAAAAGACCCTCTATAAAGAAATACAGCAGGCGTACTACAATGCCGTAAACGCCGAAACCCAGTATCACAGCAGCCTTACTGCCGACGAAGCGGCACAGGCTTCCTTCCTGCTGATGAAAGAGAAGTACACCAACGGCAAGGCAAACGCTACGGAGTACAACGAATCGCGTACGGCCTGGATGAAAGCCGTTTCCGACCGTCTTCAGGCCAAATACGACTACCTGTTCCGCACCAAGATACTCGATTTCTACCGGGGTATTCCACTTACGCTGTAATATACTCCGAAACGACATACGTCTATATAAAAAGAGAGCCGCAGGCGATACTCCACGTACGACCTGCGGCATTTTTGTTGTGTATATTTCGGAAACTCGATATCGTGCCTACTATTTATCGATGCTTTTTATGATAGTTGATGCAATTTTCGATGAACTTTTGCGGCTAGCCTTGCTCAGTTTGTCAGCTTTTTCCAGATTCATGCAAGTAAAGTAATTGTTACCTTTCGTCACTTCTTTCTGATTTTTGTCGTAAAGCGAGTAGCTCACAAAGTGGAACAATGTACGCAAAGGTTTTTCCTGCCACTTCAAATAATGCTGGTTCAGGAACAATACATAATCGGCATGCGCTTCGTCCAGCAGCTGCTTGTAATTCTGGCTGTCTATCTGACTCACATTAGCATAACTCTCTTCGTTTTCTCCACTCACCTGTATGTCACCCAACAACTTCTCTGCATCAGCAAATTTCTCTGAAGAGATAAATGCAAATTCCTTATTCTTGTTTGCATGGATGATATTGTCCGTAATAATCCGGTTGTAAGTATCGCCGATACTGTCTTCCGGAATACCCGTTTCTTCAGTAATCATGCTTTCAGGAAAGTAGTTCGAGCTGACATTGTCGAGTCCTACTACCAGCACCTTAACCGTAGCACTGCTTTCTTTACCGACAGCCTCTTTACCGGCCTCTTCAGCCTGTACGGTTGCAACGGAAGCCATAGCAAACAATCCTAAAATAATGCTTTTCACAAATGTTGTTTTCATTGTTTTTCTGCTTTTAGTTTGACGATACAAAAATAGGGATGTCATGTTACATCCCTATTTCCTGTGTGTGATAATATTATTTAGAATCGGTTACAATCGGAGCAATCCATGCTTCCGCCATTACTTTCCTGCCACCAGAGCAGCAGCTTCCAAAGGTTGGTCGGTCGTGATATAATCTACATTCAGGTCTATCATCTTTTTCATATCTTTCTCATTGTTCACAGTCCAGACATTAACCTTCATGCCCAGTTCGTGAGCCTCTTTCACCCATTCCGGATGTTTTTCGAATGCTTTATAATGATAGTCTATGCCATTAGCACCCTTTGCCTTTACGTCCTTGGGAGCGATGTCACTCTTCAGGTAAGCGATTTCCGATTTGGGAGTAAGACGAGCAAGCTGCTCACAGATATTCATGCTGAATGAGATATATTCCACCTGCTTTTCCAATCCGTATTCCTTTACCATTTTTACAGTAGTTTCTGCAATCTGGTCTTCCTGTGCCTTTGTTTTATGAGGCTTGATTTCCAGAATCAGCTGTACATCCGGCAATTTTTTTCCGGCTTCCAGATAATCGGCAAGCGTAGGAAGTTTCTCACCGTTCTTCAGTTTCAGGTCCTTCAGCTTATCGTAAGCCGTTTCACCGATAACCAGTCCGTCTATCGCATCATCGTGGTTTACTACCACCACTCCGTCAGCTGTGAGCTGTACGTCAAATTCAGAACCATATACTTTAGCTTCGGCAGCTTTTTTCAATCCTGCAATAGAATTCTGTGCCGAACCTTCTGCTTTCCAGAATCCGCGGTGAGCGATCACCTGTGTCTGAGCCTGACCTGCCAGTGTAAAGAGTGCACAGGCACAAGCCATCAGTAAATTTCTTGTTTTCATAATCATCGTTATTTATTTTCAGTTTGTTTATCAGAACGCATATCTCAACCCGATCTGAACCTGATAAGGAGTACCGTTCAGACTAGACACACCGGTATTTGCATTGACATTGTATACATACTCTTTTTTCTCCTTATCGAAGCTCTTGATAGTATAAATCTTCTGAGCTCCCAAGTTATGTCCTGCACCCCAGTCCTTGTTCAGCATATTCAGTACGTTGAATATATCGACCGAGAGTTCCAGACTGTGTTTCTTGTAGAACTGGAATTTCTTAGCCAGACGCAAGTCGAGTGTACCGTAGAATCCGTTTACTCCACCGTTACGTTCGGCTACCTTTCCGAAACTCTTGCGAATATAATCTTTTGTACTTTCCTCTACATCCGGATTAGAAAGAATATTGTTAATACCGTCTTTCAGATACTGCGGAGTATTCGGATCGTTCGGATTGTAAATATAAGCCAAATCATTTGAATCGACAAAGTCACCGTTCACATTTCCACCTACGATGAGTGAATAGCGTGTACCGCCGATACCTGAGAAGCGTGCACCCACACTGATTCCCCAGAAAGTAGGAGCTGTACCATATACTACCACTTTATGACGGAACTGATTGCTTGAATAGCTCATCTGGCTCAAATCACGCGGATCGTCTACAACCATCTGAGAAAGTGTAGCCGAGTTTGCCACGTTACCGTTGTAAGAAGTATTGTCTTTTGTATCGTTCCATGTATAGCTGAATGAAAGTTCTCCATCCTTGAAATAACGCCATGTACCGTCGATAACGAAAGCAAACTGATTAACCTTACCTTCACTTACCATTTCGAGCACACGTCCTACCTTGTCGCTCTTTCTGCTCTCTTTCCAGTCGGCTACCCCCTTATCGTCGATAGTATTTGCAGGGACATACACTCCACGGTTTCCTTCGGAAGCGATACGGAAGTACGGTTCATCCACCATGTTACGGTCTACATACATATAGTTGTTGCGTCCCAGTGTCATATATCCGGCTACACTCATTTTCAGGCGGTCGCTGAAGAAATGTGTATACGAGAGGTTAGCCTTATAGATAACCGGCACCTTACAGTCAGCACCATTCATGTTAATGGTAGAAAGTTTTTCCACATTCGGGTTATTGAAAAGTTCGGCTCCCGGTGCTGTAGACGGATCCTTGCGGTACGAAGGGAAATCCGGACGGATGAGGTTCAGCATTTCCTGATAGTTGGAAGCTGTTTTGTCAAGTGTAATATCCAGCGAAGCAGTACGTGTACCGTCGAACACCATGTTGTTGATCATGGCATAGTTGTTGATATCGGAAGCAAAGATACCAGCACCGGCACGGATGATATCTTTATGTTTGTCATTGATATCCCAGGTAAACTGCAAACGCGGCTGAACCTGGAAAGTAGACAAGCCATTGTCTGTTCTCAATCCCAATTCATCGTATACAGTCTGATTGAACGTACCCTTGTTGAAATAAGTAGCATTATCCAGACGCAAGCCGGCAATCAGTTCAAATCCCGGGAAAAGCTTAGTCTGCAACTGTGCATAAGCACCGGCATTCAGAATGTTTTGTTTCACACGGTCGTCGGGAGTAAGATACAGTTCACGAACGTAACGGTACGGTTCCAGATTGTCGAAAGCGTCCAGTCCGTTGAAGTAGAAACGTCCGTTCGTTTCACTACCATAGCGTGAGTTCATGTGTGTATACATCATGTCTACTCCAAACGTATAATTGATTTTGTTTGTATTGTAGTAGAAATTATCGACAAGCTGAAGCACATGATTGTAGAAGTTTTCAGGGCAATAACGCTGTCCTCCCAACTGAATGCTGGTAGTAGCCGTCTTACCGTCAATCTGAGATTCTACATTGCTGACAATAGCTCGGGGAATATTGGAAGAAGGCAACTCATCGCCCGGCATAGATTCTTCCAGCGTATAAAGGTGCTGCAACTTCAGTTCATTGGTTCCTTTCGGACCTACTACCGAACGCAAGGTAGCCATGGCACTGTTGTTCAGCGAATGTACATTACCATAAGTTTCGTACAGACAGATAGAGGTATTGTCCCCCAATCCCAGATTATTCATATCGTTTACAAAGTTATCTGTAAACGTCAAAAGATTGGTAGCATTGATCTGCCAGTCTAAACGGGCAAATACGGCATCAGTGCTTTGCTTCTTATCGAAAGCACCAAACTGAGGATTGGATGATACTCCATATTTATCGCGTGCAATTTGTAAGAAACGGTCGCGTACGTCTGTGGTCAGACTATAACGTTTTTCATCGGCAGCACTCTGGATATCGGCAATATACAGCGGACGAGAGTCTGCCTGATGATCCCATGCAATGAAGAAGTGAGCACGGTCTTTTACCAGCGCACCTCCCAGTGAAGCACCAAACTGATAAGTAGAGAAATCATTGTCGCGCTTGTTTCCGCGGATATCATACGGGCTGGACAACCAGTTGGCACGGGCAAAAGTAAACGCGCTACCGGTCAGCGTATTGGTACCCGACTTGGTAACTGTACTCACCGTACCACCTCCGGCACGTCCGTTGGTCACATCGTACTGATTGGTTACCACCTTAAACTCACGGATAGCCTCCATAGAAATAGCATACGGCACACCGTTTCGGCTTGTCGTACTACCTCCCGAAGTCGGATTCTTTGCCGTCATACCGTCGATGGTATAGTTGGTAGACGATGCAAGCTGTCCTGACAGGCTGGAGCCGGTACTAAGTGGAGAAAGATCTACCAGCGAAGTAAAGTTACGTCCGTTTACAGGAAGCTTTGCCAGGTCGCGTTCCGTAACGGAAGTAGCAGCTCCGGTAGTGGCAATAGTATTCTTCAATGAATTTGCAACTACTTCTACCGCCTCCATCACCACACTCTCTTCTTTCAACTGAAAATCCAGTCGGAGCAAATCTCCTGATTCAGTGTATATCCAGTTTTCTTCTGATCGCCATAGCCTACGTAAGTTACCGTTATACTGTATGGTCCACCCAGCGGTAACTGCTTGATGGTATATTCACCATTTTCATTTGTAATAGAACCGGTATTAAATCCGGTTGATTCATTCTTTACCTGAATAGCAGCTCCGATAACCCCCATTCCGGTTTCATCGGTTACAATACCCGAAATGACAGCCCGGTTGTCCTGAGCCATCACTTGTCCTGCCGAAAGCAGCAAGACCATAAAAAACAATAAGAACTGTTTAAATTTTGTTGTCATCATATTCTTTAGTTAAGTGTTTCTAAATTGACGCAACAAAAGTAAAAGCCGGGTATTACACCCACATAAACGCGATGTAAAGAAACCGTGTGATTCGTGTGAAGAAACTATTACAGGCAGGACTAACCATCGTGGCTGTAATTAACAGAACAAACTGATAACCAATAATTTCTACCACAACCTATATCTACAGAAAATATCCCAATGCTATTAAGAGTAAATATAGGCATTTTATCATCTCTTCTCTTATTCTTTAGTAAAGCAATTAATAAAAATAGATAAAGAAGCAAAATGCAAAAAGAAACAAAAACGACCGCATCGAAACCTCATTCCAGCAAAGACAGACTTTATATCTGAAAGTTGAAAATCTTTAATAATAAATAGAAAGACCGAAACAAAATATACTTGATTTCTATGAGAGTATTCTGTTAACACTATAGCAAAAAGAAGCCGCAGGCATATTCTACATACAACCTGCGGCAATTAAGCTACATTATAAATCGGAAAACCAATATCGCATTTTTCTATTTTTTAATGCGACAAAAGTAGAAACTGTATATAGTATCTGCAATAAATGGAAAAGTAAAGAAAACATTATACGATGATACACAACATTTTCCCAATTTACCAGTTATACTACCGTGATTTGATTATAAAGCTAATATCTTATAGTCAAATAATGATTCTACATTGATGTCTACTGTAGGTAAGGCATTTACATAATCTCTGATTGCATACGTATCTAGTAAATAGTCACTATAGATGGAATAGCCATTTTTCTTTTCTGTATCAAGCAGATATATAGTTCCATCAACTGCTTTGTAAACCTTACAGTCTTCTATTTTTGCTCCTCTATAATCATATACGATATAAGGGAAAGTGAAAACCATTTCTCCTTCTTTAGCCAGGCCCCAACTAGGGGATTCATAATAAAAATCACTTACTGGCTTTTTTGTCGTAGTTACTATACGAGACTTAAATATTTTTGCATATTTCATTTGAAGACAATAAATTGCAGACGTATGTTGAAGACTATTTTCATATGGCATAGACTCTAACAAAATGTATTCATTATTTCTTGTATGAAGATAAACAAAAATTCGTGTGGGAGGTTCTCCTTCTGCACGTAACATTTTCTCAGGATCATATATACATATTTCAGGCTCGCATAATTCTCGTAATTCTTTTCCTTCTATGCAAAAATTTATCCTATCAGCTACATTTTCTTCTAATACTAAATCTGAAATCGGCACTAATCCTTCGTCATATATCCGAATTAAAGCATGGTTGCTTGGATCGCTTAAAGAAGAAAGCCAGCCAGACAGATCAATTTTAAACTCAAATAAATCTTTGGGCGAGGGGAAAGCAGGATAGACGGGAATTCCACCCACTGTTTGAACAGAATAATTCAATGAGGTAAATTTTTTACTGATTTCCTTAGAATTTCCATCATTGTCACTTATACCAAATTCCAAATCGGCAGATAAGTTAATCGAATCACCATCAAGTTGATCTTTATATTTTATTCCCACGTCAATTGTTTCATTCATTATTTTCTCTGTTGACTCAAACGCGTACGATTCGTTAATTTCTCCATAGTATAAGGCTGTAGCCCTACCTCCTGTTATGAATTTCTTTAAAACAAACCCGCCATAATTTTTATAGAATTCAGAAGTATGGGTATTATAGATTTCATCCTTAAATACATCATTTAAATAATACAGAATTATATTTTTCCGTATAATGCTGCTATATTGTAATTCATGCAATTTACTTTGTATATAAATGTCCGCTTCTCCCGCAACTTGAGTATTATTCATAAGAAGAGAACTTTCAAAAACTTCAGTCATTGTTTTCTTATGTCCGAATGAAAAGATACCTAAATCTAGTTTAAAACCAGATGTTACGGTATTGGTTACTTTAGATTTCTCCAGATAATGGTCATAATCTGAAAATGCAAAATAATTTGTGATAGAACGACTAGCACTATGAGAGGTAATATAACCCTTTTCATCCGCCTTCAAAAAATCTACAACAGGATATCCTAAATTCATTTCGTCATCATATGGATAATTTTCTAAATGGAAAGAACGACCTAGATATTCTTCATGCGACAATGCCGCTCTTGTTAGCATGTCATCTTTTAATTTAGTTTTAGTCTTTGACAATATCAAAGGAAAACTGGGGTCTCTCTCCTGCAAAATGACTGTAGAAGAAGCAACATTATTAGTTATTACGATATCATCGATTTCATACTCATCACTACATGCATACAATATAAAAGAAAAAGCTAATAATAGTTTTACTGATTTCATAGGAATAAATTTAAAGTTCTTCTATCTATAAAACTATATCCATACAAACAATCAGCATTTGTACTTGCCTAGAAAAATTCAACTAAATGAATGAGAACATAAAAAAGTAGTCGGATGAAAAATGAATATCAATTTTTCATTAATGTAATTTATAAGTTTTATGCCAGACGTAAGATTAAAATCGGAATATTAAGAAAATAATAGGGACGGCAACTCCTTTATTGTTTTTTGCAAAATAAATAAAAAATAATAAAAAAACAAGTATTTTTCTTTTTATTTAATTCCTCCAATAAAGAAATTTAATCAGACTCTTAAAATTTGTTTTAAATTTGATAATCAAGTATTCTCTTTTTTCAAGACCATTTATCCGTCAGTAGGATGATTATTGTTGAGTAAAGACAGATTTAATCCAACTAAAAGATAACAGTAGCAAAAAAGTCTCCTTCCCCACTTATCGATAAAGATAAAGTGGGAAAGGAGACTAAAATGAGTTATGTATTAAATAAATATGATATTTCTATCGGATTATCTCCAACCTTTTACAGGTGCCGAAACCTTCAAAGGGAATGTTGACCGACGTTCTCCCAATACCTTCTTCATAGAAGTAACCGTAGTTTTGACATCCAAGCGTACGGCTTTCTTGCCGAATGTGTTCGCAGCACTACTGCTCAGGTACTTGTCAATTTCTTCAGCCGGCGAATAATTATCCTTTGACACTTCTATAATAGTAGATCCGGTTTTATAATTTTGCAGATTGCTATCCATTGATGCTAAAGAGAAGATTTGTAATGTCAATCCTTCTTCTACCTGATACACTAAAGGTGACCCCATATCAGCATTATCAATATTGCTGACCATCAAAGCATAACAAAACTCCTCATCGCTTACCGGTCCAACTTCTGCTTCCAATCCTGCTCTCACCTGATCAATGTAATCTTTTTCAAATGCTAATGTTAAAGCATACATTCCATTGGTAGCTACATTATGGAGTACCCAAGGAGATCCAGCTAATTCAGAGTCTCCCAAATGAGCGGCAAGTTCATCACCATCGAATGCCAAGGTAGTGAGTTCCATTTGCAATTCTTCAGCTTCGCTTGTAGTAAATCTAGTAATAAACATTTGAGTAGTAACGGTATTTCCAGCACGACCGATGGCAGCTACGGCATACTCATGATTTCCCTCCAAAGATCCATTTACAGGCATATTCTTATAAGAGCCAGCAGTAAGGTATTGATCATCCAATCCCAAAAGCGTATTTTCTATTTCGGAATCACTATAACCACCATCAAAAATAGCCAAGACATATGCATCAGGAGTAGTTGCCGATATATCAAATGTCACAGCATTCGGATTGGTATTAGTTACTGTAATAGTAATTTTATTGTCCACCGGAGCAGGAGCAGAGGTAATACCGGTTACTTTCGATACCGGAGAAGCCAAGCTACCGTTTTCTATCGCATAGCAATACACTGAATAATCTGTAGACGGAGATAATAGAGTACAAGCATTTTCCAACTCACCGGTTGTTACAAGACCATAATATTCCAAGAACTGCTGCAATGACATACCACTTTGTTCCGCATACTGCTGGTATATACTCATATCAGAGTTGAACAAGGCCTCGTCGCTTACAAACCCTTCCATTTCGGCTGTCGGACGCCAACCAATGAAATAGCTTACTGACGCGTCTTTCGGAGTAATTTTAAATGGCAGGTAAGTGGATCCCGATTCACCCAGCGTGATAGTGAACAATTCTTCTGCCTTAGCTCCCTGTGTAACGGTCAATTCGGCAGATGCAGCATTTTTCTCATCATCAGAATAAGTCAATGTTACTTTAGCTGTACGGTCTGCAGTTTCAGTATTTGCAGCAACAGACATGGTAACCTTACCGTCGGCAGCCTGAATGTCTGTAATCCAGTCCTGATCAGAAGTTCCGCTTATTTTCGGGTTTGTACCTGCATTTTTCAGCGTATAAGTAACTTCAGCAGAACCTCCGGCAGCTTCTACCTCAATACTTTCATAACCCAACTGAATGCTGACCTTTGCTCCGGGAGTTTCTGTTCCAGGTTCTTCCGGTGTTGTAGGTTCGTTATCGTCACTACATGCAGCAAACATAAACATACTACCCAATATCATCATAGATATCGGCATCCATTTCATAAACTTTTTCATAAGCAATTTTTAATTAATAACATTTTCTCATTTCATTATAGTCATAGGTAAATCAAGCTTTCCGATACTTCTCGACTTGGTTTCATTCGTTCTGTTTTTAGGACCGGGAACGAATACACCTTTTTCAAGAATATAACGTATGCGTTCAGCCTGATCGGACGTAAACTTATTGGAGTACGAAATAGAGTAATCCATAATATTGTCCGATACGAATACGCTACCGTCGGTGCAACTCTCTCTCTGTATCAGTTCATCCAAATAATCTTTAAAGTTGGAAGTGCCCAAATAGGTAGCTACCAGCTTTTCGTAAGCAGATCTGTCGTAGGTAGGAGTATCATCGCAGTAATCAGTATCACGGCATCCCCAAAGAGATTCAGAAAAAACATGACGCAATCCCAGATAATGTCCCAGTTCGTGCGCTATGGTCATAGCTACACATCCATCGTCACCATCAGGTGTTTCAGGTGTCAGCGATACCATGTTGTATACATAGTCACTATTCACTGATATGCACTGCGGACGATTCAGGTTTTCCTGAGAGAGCGCTCCTCCTGTCCAGATTTCACAACCTTCCAAATGATCTGGCGCCAGCAGGAAGGGGAACTGTGCAATACCGGCAATGGCACTATTACTGAATTTATACAACATAATATTCATATACTCATCCGGATTCCATATCAGGTCGAGATATTTATCATCTGAACTAGACATGAACTTTTCACAATCAATAGGAATAGAAGCCCAAGGTATACGGTCCACTCCCGGTTCTTCCATCAGATTACCATCCGGATCGACTGTTGCCATGACAAATTCCAGTTTCAGATCCTGACTGCACTCGCTATACAGTTTATTCACCTCATCGAGCACTGTCTGCAAGTGTCCTTCACGAACATACTGTGTAGGCATGTTCCGGTTGGAATACAATACATGAAACACCACGGGAATCTTGTAAGTTCCTCCTGCAACAAACTCCTGTCCTTTCTGAAGCACAGTTACCTCACTGGTATGAGATCCGTCCGTAGCAGAATAAGTAAAACTGAGTGTAACCTGACGAGAATTTTGCGACAAGTTCTCCTCGACTTCCAAATTGAGTGTCTGATTGCCTGTCAATGCATCTCCGGCAGTCACCTTGCACCAATACTGGTTGCTCGTCACTTCCCAGTCAACATTACTTTTTACCGTAAGTGTCAGCTTACCTCCCTCGGAGGAGATTTCCTCTCCCCCCGATGGAGTTATTTCCAGAAACGGTTCCTGTACAGTCGGTTCATCATTGCGGTCACTACAGGAAGCCATTGCACAGAGAACAAACAACAAGAGCTGTATTTTTAAAAACAGATATCGCATACAGCTTATTATTTGTACTCAAATCCAACCTTATCATTAAGCGGACACATCACTACATTGTCTACAGCAAACACGCCACCTTCCGGAGCTGTAACCATGATAACCACACGGCAGTTATCCATCTTTTCGGATGACAGTGTAAAACTGCATGAATAGTCTTCAGTGGAACCTGCCGGAAGTGAATCACCCAGCTTATCACCGAAAGCAAGCGATGCGCTTGACTGACGCAATACATTATTGTGTGTGGAGAAATCATCCGTCAAATCTGTATAATTTTGCTGACTGTTATCCAAAATACCATCTTCAAGCAGCCAAGCAGCCACACGGTAACTGCCACCTTCGGCTATCTTTATCTTAGCTTCAACCTCTACCTTATCAGAAGCCTTATCAGCACGTACTACAGCCGCAATAGCACTTTTGGCATCCTTTGCTGTATACGTTTCTACTACTTTTCTAATAGCATCAACATTTGCCGTTACAACATCACTTCCGTTTGTATAACAAGAAACTGTTTCACCCGGAACTAAATTAATATTCAATGTCGGGAAACCAGATACACTCAACCACTGAATAACTTTATCAGCAAAATCATTAGACATAGCATCGCGGTTATGAGCAGCGGCAAAAACAGCCATTCCATCTGAGAATGAATTATTATATTCCCTTATACTAGCCATAACAGCTGGACACCATCCACACCAGGTACCTGTAGCCTGCAATAACAGTACACGTTTCACAAATCCTTCATAACGGTCCGGTTCCGGATCGGCAGGCATAACGAGATTTTCCGATTTGGTAGCACGTACTACAATTTCAGCAGAAGTTTCACCGTTATAGCGAGCTGAGAATTTATATTCACCTTCAGTATCTGTATAGAAGCGAGTTCCAGAAAAAACCTTTCCATCCTGCAAGATTTCTGCAGCAGCAGTTACATCCTGATTACCTTTTGTTACAGTAAATTCTGTTACATCTGCTCCATCCGCTTCAATCAGGAGTGAAGTAGCGTTCAAGACCAGCATTTCTGACTCGGGTTCATCAGAAGAATTACCAGAACATCCATACATTACCAAAACCAGCAAAAATGCCACAACAGAGGACAATGCCTTTCTGCAATTGTCTTTCCAATTAATCCATATACGTTCCATAATCGCAAACCATTTTTATTGTTTCCACAAATATAAATAGATATTTTTATTTTAAACTAATTTTATATAAAAAATATTCATCTAAATAAACATTTTTACACCATGTAAGCACAATACTTAGAAATAAACACACAAATAATAGCATTTATAAATCATAATGTAAGCAACAACCACCTCTTTGCATAACTTTAGAACTAGCAAGAAGAAAGTAAACAACAGTTATATTTTACATACTTTAAACACATATTGCATAAAAAGTACAAAATAAGGTATTCATGCTGACACATTGTATTTTCACCTTCCGATCCATAAAAAAAGGCGGAATAATATCTCGCCCAAGATGAAAAAAAAATTCCCCTCACCATCCGGTCGGCATGGCAGGGGGAATATCGAAAAACTCAGGAATTACAATTCAGTCGAGCACATGTTCGGGCATACTGTGTGTTTGGACCATAAAATAGCAGTCGGCACCGGTTTCCGTATCTGTAGCGTGCATGACAATAGGCGACACTTCCCGAGTGACTGCCCCACCGTTCATATACTCTCTCCAGTCCCATCCCAGCAACGACTTTATTACAGCAAACATCTGCTGGTTTGTCAAAGATATATCGTACAGACGGATCTTTTTCCCGTCCGTACCCTTTGCAAACGTCAGTTCCAGGAAAGGAGTTTCACCGTCGACATAAAACTTATAACTGCCACTATCACGTAGCTGCCAGTTTTCGTCGTACAAATAGAAATCTCTATCCTCATTATTTATCAGGAAAAGTTCATCACCCTGAGCGTAAGGTTCATGTACCGGATTGGCTACCAAAAGATTCAGATAAGCATCTACTATCTTTATTTCCAGACTAACGGTTTCATGGGTAACATTATCTTTCACCGTAACCATTGTTTTCCCTTTTTGTCTGGGAGCTATACGCAGGCTGCCCATCCCGACCGGACTCGACAAATCGACTGTTACCTCCACTATTTCAGGATTCGCCACTTCCACGTCATAATCTCTGTTTCCCCCTCGTACCATGATACTCTTGGTCCCTATCAAAGGACATTCGTAATAATCTTTCTCGAACGAGAGATGGTAAACTTCAGTTGCCGGTTCGTCTGTGTCACTGCAGCATCCGCTCAAACCGAGCAGGCATAACAAGAAAATACATACACTCCATAAAAACGTTGTCTTCATATCACAATAAATAAAATCAATATATAATAATTTGCCGTTTATTAATATAAGGTAAACTCATCACCAAATATACAATTATGATTATAAAATAATCTTTTTTCCTATAATATTTTGTTTTAAGCATCATTGTTTCAATCTCACACTCAAACAGAGACAAAAGATATCTCATACAATAATCCCGTTTTTAAACACATTAGCATCAAAAGAATCATTTTCAATTTGTTTTATAGTATATTTGTTTCGTCACATAAAAACATATATATCAATACGCAAAAAGTCTCATGACTATACGAGTTTCTTTACAGAAATTCAAATTCAGACACAGAACTATAAATCAAAGTAATATGAAGACAAAAAAATTATGGGGAATACTGATGTTATTCCTGTGCACACTCAATCTCACCGGCTGCAACAATGAAGATGAAGAAGGCAGACAAATTACAGACTACAAGGAATATCTCCTGACGGTAGCTTCTCAACAGATACCGGGTGTCGGCTGGTCTGACGGATTCAATTACCTGACGGATGTATATGCTGTAAAGAAAGAACAGTCTGCCGAATGGGAAAGTCTGAGTTCTATCAAAGGGTTCGAGTATGAAGAAGGATATGAATATGAAATCAGAATCAGCGAAACGAGTTATCTGAATCACCGTATGAGTCAGCCTGCATGGACGGAATACCAACTATTGGAAATTCTATCTAAAGAGAAAAAGGATTCGGAAAATCTTCCCGGAAATTTCATCCCTGCATGGTACTATAAGGACAAGTTTATTCCCGAATACAGCTATGCGATAGATGCCGACGATAAAGAGACGATTGAAAAAAATCTGAAATCGAATCCCGTTATGCCGCTGGACAACCATTACCTGATTTATTTTTATGGAGAAGGTCTTTCGAAATGGGTTATCATAGACAATACGGAACAGATGCAGGGAAAAGGTATCCTGAAGCAGGTCAACAAAAATCCCGAAGAGTTTCCCGAATCTTACAAACTTCTGCCGCTATCTGGCAAGGGAAGCATATCAGGGTATATGGAATGGACGTTCCTGGATAAATCGGGAAATGAAACATCCTATCCTCCATTCGACGTCTTTCTCGTCAGAGGAGCACAGACAAAATCCGAAAACACAACGCTTATCACTCCGTATCTGTATCTCGACCTTACGGAATATTATCAAAAACAATACCCACAGGCTGGTGTAAGAACAGTAGTAGTTTCTTACGCTATACCGATGGTGTATTGAAAAAGAGCGGACGACAAAAAAAATTATAGTCTTGACTACATTGAGATAAATATATGAAAAACCTTTTATTTGTTCTGTTATTTCTAGCCTCTGTAGCAAATATAGCCAAGAGTCAGTCTATCAATTATGAAAACCCACTATGGGCCTTAGATTACATGAGAAATGCCTGGAAAAACAATACAGACTTCCTTGAAGTTGAAAAAAGAATAGCAGCTGACAGTATTTATGTCGGAGCCGATTTTCGTGACTACTACGGACAGGCTCTTATGACTGTACAGACATTCAACGGAAACATTAAGGGGAAGAACCAGACCAATAACCAATTCAGACATTCCACAAAAAACTGAAAGAAAGTGAAATGCTGAATAAACAAATCCATCCGGTAGACGCAGGAAAGTTTATTATAGAGAATTTTTCTGATGAAAAGATTATCATGTTCAACGAAGCACACCTTTATCTACAAACCACATTTTCATCCATTCCCTTTGGCAGACCTACATCACAAAGGATACAAACAACTATTTATGAAAACATTGTCTGCCGAACAGACTGTCCCCAGACACTCCGAAAGAGAAACGGGCAAATATACCACAAACTTGCATAGCAAACCTTGTCCCGACTACCATTCAAACAGGATTTAGCCTGCATACACATGACGGTTATAACTACACCAACCGAGATTTTGTCTTTGCTCAAGATATTTATAATGTTATCCGAAAAATCCTGAGAACAAATTTACTTTTATTTATAGATTCAATCATAACAATGAAAAGTAATCCAGTTTGTTCGCCTCATATTTAAAACCAATTATTGCTATCCGTAAGATTTAGATAAAGGCAAAAAAGAGAGCCGACTTCGCTAAATTTTACCGTACAGTAATAAACTCAAATGAATAAAACACTGAAATGCAATATTATATAAGTTTATACACACCAAATAAAGGAAGATCATATACAACGTGTACATTTTCAAAAGTGCTACAAAAGTGGAATTCGAGTTCATCATACCCATATCATTATCTATGCCGACACAAAAAAGCACATACAAATTTCATAGCTTACAAACAATCAGGATTCAAACTCCTAACAAAATAGTAAACATTTACCGTCAACATTGAAAGATCGAATTGCAGTTCAAGCAGATAAAACAGGGCTTCCCGTTAAAATAGTTTTATAAAGTGTAAATGCCATCAAAATTCAGATTTTGGGATACTCATAGCTAATTTGCTGCTTATAGCAATGAAAAAGGAACTGACACGTTCTTGGAACTTTTCTGAACTTGCAACCATGATATGGATTACATTTCCCTTCTACAGCCTGTCAATCATCCGGAAAAGGATTGGAAAACACTCTTAAACGTGATACAAAAGATGATTATCAACTCCAAATCTTTTTACAGTGTCTTGGAATATCAAATAATAATCAACCATTAAACCATCAATACTCAAATAATATTTTTTACTTAAATATTTTATCGGACAGCAATAAAATCTCCGATATCGTAACAAATACAACCGCATGAGCAATGCTAAAATTATGGTTATTCTTATCCGGTTCTGTTTCGGAAAATTCTGATGCTTTAGGTATTATGACGAGAAGTATGCCAGCAAGCACTTTAAACATCTTTTTCTGTACCTATTATTTTATAATCGTTATGGAACTGGGCAGACGCATTTTTCGGTATATGTCTATTGAAATATGCCCTCATCACCACGCCTTTCAACCACATACAATTTTCCCGAATTGAACCGCTGTACAATCCGGCTTTGTTAGAAAAGGAATACAGTAAACTTTTTGATGAAATTGGGAGTAAGTTTATGGAGATGTCGCTCCGTTTGTAGCACGACTTAATGAATACCGCCACATGGTTTCTTACCCCTCGTTTCTCTTACCAAAAGAGCCGAGCAATATTTCATACTCACAGCCTAATCCTTGATAGAAATAGCGTACCATTTCAGCCGTGACATACGCCTCGCAGTCGGATATACGCTGGTAACGCTTGTGATTTGAGCCTTAACGTTGTCAAGCCAAGATTAGTTTACCTCACTTTCTGTACTTTTCCTTCGCTTTGTTTCCTTCAGCATCCCAAAGCTCCTTCAAGATAGTCCTCGCAACTGAATTGTGTAGCTGTTCTGTTGATTGTAACCCGTCCTATGATGGGGACAATTCCATTCTTTCTTTTACAACCGCTCACATAGAACAGTACTTTCAATGTACTTTTTGCCATACCCGTTTTTGGGGTTACAAAGCTATTAAATCAATGAACTACTTATTGACAAGAAACCTACGCAGAACACCGCAAACGGAACAGCAACTGTTAAATCTGCACTTTCATCTGATAATGATTAGGAAACCATTCTTTTGCTTAAAATTGCTTTGAAACAGTTTTCAGTCATCTGTTCAACCTCTGTAAGTTCCTCATAACTTCCTAATTCTCAAACCCTATTACGTTATATTCTACAATTGACAGATATTTAAGAGATTCTCGTTCAATTACCGTATATTGTTTCTTCAAAAAGGGACCCACCATCAACGTAAATTTTATCAATGACAGGTAACTTACTATTTTTTATTTAACATTGAACTTACATTTATAAAATATAGCTTTATTAACAGACACCAATTATTAGAAAAAATCTATACAACAACGTCTATAAACTCAACTATTTATAATATTTTTTTTAACTTTGCAACAAACAATCCATTATTATATCAAAATTATATATTTAATAATATTTAATTACAAAAAAAATGAAAACATTATATTCTATATTAATTTTATTAAGTTTAATCCCCTTTACTCATTCTCAAACATTACCACAACAATTAAATAAAAAAATTGCATTACAAACTGGATGGACAGACGGAATATATAAAATTAATTATAATGGATATAATTTCATCATAGATATAACCAATAAGGAACTAAAATCTTTACGTTCTCCCTTGTTTAATGACAGCTTAAAAAAAAATATAAACAATCAAGCATTAAATTATATAGAAGAAGCATTTGCCGATTATCTATTAGAATTAAACTCCCCCCAATTCAATGATTGTCTTTTCGAAAAGGGAACATGGGACATCGTTAAAGCCTTTCAAAACAATGCATCTTTCAAATTACTTAATAATAATTCTCGCACATACATAGCCACATGGCAAAAAAAAGATACTATCGCTGTCTTAACATTCCCCATAAGTTATGATAGAGTTAATAAAGGAACAAGAGGTGAGATAGAAAACAGATACATTGATGGATTAAAAAAATTTAGTTCTAAAGAAGTTAGAACCCCTCCACAGTATAATGTGACAGATTTAAAAAAAATCGGGGATAATATCTATGAACACTCTGGAGAAATTTACACAATAAATAAAGTTAATAAAAATTCATATTTCACTATAAATGAGAAAGGACAAGCTCAATTGATTATGGAATCCAAGAATCCCATACCTACCATTGCTAATATGATTTTAATAGGTAATGGTTTTGAAGGAACATTAGAATTAAAAATATCTAAACATGAATATGGAGAGTCAGAGATAATAAATATTCCACTGGAAAAATTTATCCAATATAACATTGCAAACGGATGCGATATATTTTGGGGACTAGATAGTTTCAACTCCAATATATTGAAAGGAACAATCTTCTGTTACAATTCCAATGAAGGATACGATCACATAATCAGAATTGAAGTAAAGACTTCTCTATTAGGAAGCAATAAATTAGTTATAAAAGGTTATGCAAGCCTATTTGTTCCGACAAACAATATTCAAAATTTATTCCAAGACAAAAATGAAAAAAATAAAAATTAACAAGCTGTTTATATGGACTATTTTCCTTTTCACGCAACAATTGTTTGCTCAAGAAAAAGATGTCAAATCACAGATAAATGATATCAAACTAAATGAAGCCTACGTTTATGGAGAAGGAACGGATATAGACAAAAGCATCGCATATAACATTGCCCTACAAGAGATAATAAACACCATCAATGAATTGCGTCTTTCATCCAATAAAAAACCAATAGCTTCAAAAAACATTACAGCCTTATTATCACAATACAGTTACAGTCGTGGCAAGTCAAAACTTGTATTTGTATATATCCCAATATCCCGAGTAATGGATATGGAAACGAAAGACAATCCCAAATTTAATCTTAAAACAAATAAAAATACTACGGAAACCAAATCGAAAGAAACACAGGAAATACCACCTACTCAGTCACTGAATATAATATCTTCCACGTTCGACAGACAGACATCCGAACAAGACATACTTGCCTATATATTGGCTCCTACCCAAACAACCGATTTAATAAAATGTCTTGAACGTTTTCTATCTGAAGGCAAAATTTCCAAAATTCAAAATGCCCGCAGTTTTGAAGAAATTCCCTCCGAAGCCTATGCGGTAACTTACAACCACGAACATGCAGTAATAGCCATTTTCTCTCCGGAAAATAACGGAGAGCGAACTAATTATAAAACCCAACAAAAAGACAAGATAACAAATTATCGCGGCTGTGGATTTTTTTGGTTTAAATAAAAAATTGATATCTATATGAAAAAAATTCTTCTTATCTTTATCATGTTTCTGGCATTGATTCCGACAAATGCCAATATAACCTTCAAATTTGGAGGAGGTATTTATAATTCTGCTTTAAAAGCAAAAATGGAACGTAATATATCTGTTTTATTGACGGAAATACATAAGGCCGGACAAAATAACAGGCCCTTGAACCTGTCGTCAGTAAACATGGAGCAGACTGCTAAAAATCGTCTTAATGCATTGTGGGAAATGCTTCCTTTCGTATGCGAAGACCAAGAAAATGTATCAAGATGTCTCAACGACTATCAGGGATACCAAGTTCGTGGAATAAATATAACCATGAAACCCAAAGACAACACCTATAATCAGTCTATTCACAGAGAACTGACAATCAGCCTGAACAAACAGGGTATTATCACAGGAGTAAGACCCGCATACGAAAATCAGGAAGACGTGCAAAAGATTTTAGGTTCAGGTGTCGATGTGGCCGATTTAACAAAACGCCGTGAGATACTCAAATGGGTCGAAGATTTTCGATGCTATTACAACGAAAAAAACATCAATGCACTTCGACAGATTTATAGTGACGATGCACTAATTATCACAGGTAGTGTAACATTAAGCAAACATACTGGAGATTATGGGAACCAACTGTCTTCTAATGTAAAATACACGGTTCAGAGTAAGACTGAATACATAAATAAACTTTCAAAAATTTTTAATATCAATAAATATGTCAATGTAAAGTTCGATAATATATCGGTTATAAAACATGGTGCAAAACCCAACATATACGGTGTTACATTAAAACAAAACTGGAATACATCCGGATATAGTGATGAAGGCTGGCTTTTCCTCCTTTGGGACTTCAATGACCCAGAAAGACCTCAGATTCATGTCCGTACATGGCAGCCGGATCAGATCGTTGAAGAACATGGAGTCTTCACACTCGACGATTTTTTTATTCCATAAATTACACAACAAACAAAGAGTTTGATTGACAATCATTTCAAATAATCTTTTATAAGAACAGACTATTGAAGATCAAACTCTATTAAATTACCAATACAAGAAGCATATTCACATATGAAAAGAATTCTTTTTGTTTTATTGTCATTCTACATCGCATCAAATATAATAACTAGAGCACAAGAAATCAGTATTCTTGGACTAAAACATCTACCTTTAGACCTTTCGGCTAGCACACAGCCTAGATTTGATAGCAATAATAAATGTTGTGCACTTATAAAGATTATACTTACTGATGAAAATGCAACATTTGAAGGTAATATTGTAGGAAAAATAAACTTCAAGACCAACGAATATTGGGTTTATGTATCACCAGGAACAAAACTATTAAAAGTTAAGATACCCGGATGTTTCCCACGATTAATATCATTTGCCGATTATGGAATAACTAGTCTTAATTCAAAATCTACTTATGAATTGCTCATCTTAGGGAAAAATAATAAATTTTCGACTCCGCAAATGCAGAAATTTATCATTAATTATACTCCGAATGATGCAACAATCATAATAGACGGATTTAAATGCGATGGAAATAATGGCAAGTTCACCTCTATTCTTCCTATAGGGACACATTCATACAGCATATCATATAAAGATTATATTAAAAGTGGACACATTACATTATTTGCAAACGTTCCCAAAGAAATCTCTATTAATTTATTGGAAAACAAGTTTAATACCCAATCCGAACATAATATTGAAAGCCAAGAACAAACAATCTATAACATTGCTTTATCACTATTAAAAGAAGGGAAAGATAAAGACGCAGAACATATGGCCAATCAGGGTATTGCCAAAGGCTTTCAAATATGCAACAAAATCATCGAGGCACTCTTAATTATGGGTTATTATGATGATTCGCCACAAAAATATAAAGCAATACAATACCGATTATATCAATGGAAGCAAAAAGGAAAAACAACCGGATTAACTAAGGTTACACTTTAACAAAATATTATTATGAAATTAAAAATATTACTCATATTCTTATTTTTTTTACTGATTCATATACAAAGTTTCAGTCAAAATTCTTTTATGATAGGAATAGAATTATCTTTAAATAAAAAGATAGAGAATCTAAAAAAACAATTAAAAATCTATTTTACAGTTGAAGACAGCATTGCAGCAGAAAATGGCAATAATGAATGTCAATTAAATGTAGGATTAGCTCTTTGTAACAAAGGTAATTACATAAAAGGTAAATATTTTTTAGAACATGCCATGAAAAAAAATGATATAGCAAAATGTATTGTTGCAGAAATGGAATACTATGGTATCGCAAGTGATATAAACAAACAAAAAGCTTTTTCTTTATTATCTGAAGCAAAAAAAAATGGTGAAATAGCAGCCAATTGTTTATTAGGTATAATATATTATAATGGAGATATCGTAAAACAAAACTACGAAAAATCCGTATCTCTCTTTACAATGATTCCAGATACATGTATTTACTCGCGAACTGCCAATTTTTATCTGTATAAATGTTATAAATATGGCAGAGGTGTATATATGGACATTGAAAAGGCTAATAACCTATTAAATAAATTAAAGCAAAAAACACATATAAATGATCGAAATGGATTTCCTATAGAGGAGCAAATCGACAAATTAATATCTATCCTAGATCCTGAATTTATAACTCCTAAAGAAAGATACAAAACAGAATTCACTATTTTTCAAGATGAACTAAACAAAATAAAGGATACATACAAACAGAATAAATTTCTAAAAGCCCCTAAATTTGCTCAAAATATAATTCAACTCAATAACATTTAAAATCATCATTTTATATAAATATACATGAGAACATCAATTTCCCTATTTTTTATTTTTGCTGCAATCAACTTAAATGCACAGGAACTGGTGATTTTTAAATGTGAGCCTGCTCCTACTGACATCACGGCAAGGACGTTTCCAAGAAAAGATTTAAACGGGGAGCTATGCTGTCTTATTAAAGTGTCTTCACCTGCCAATATATCAAAAATACAGGGAAATATCATCGGTGACATTACCAGGAACGGACAGGAAAACTGGATATACTGCTCTCCCGGGACCAAGCGGCTACAGTTGCTTTTTGATCAATATAACAATATTGATATTATTTTTCCCGAGTATGGAATAAACAATCTGGAAAGCGGTTCTGTGATTGAAGTTCAGTTGGTAGACATCATACAAACTGATGAACAACTATCTTTGCTTACAGGAATCAAACTGTATCAAGCCAAACGGTATGTACCGGCATTAAATATTTTAAAACCTTTGGCCGAACGTGGAAACGACAATGCTCAACTTCTGTTAGCAGAAAACAATTATCCTTCAGCCTATTCCCCTGTAGCACAAAATATATAGAGAAAGGAGATTGGAAAAATGCCAAATACTGGGGTAAGAAAGCAGAAACTGTTGAAGAAGACAGAATCGCCGCAAAATTTCTACTCATTTCAGCAGAACGAAAGGAAAATGAATATAACAATTCTGAGAAAATGAAAAAACAAAGGATGAAAGATTATCTCTTTAAAAAGAACAAAACCGAATAAATACATCAATCCTGCAGCAGAATATTCTTTTATAAAGTTATTGTGACACTGCAGGATTCCTACAAATCTAAGAACTATTTTTACAGAAAAGAAATGTGCAACAAATATTTATTACTCATTTTACTGTTTCTCATAACAGGGAATACACTACTTTCCCAAAACATTAAAATTGACAAATTCTATACAGACCCGTTTGATATCAGTGCCAGTACCAATACACGCAAGGATTTGAACGGGAAGAATTGTGCACTTCTTAAAATCCAGTTTGTTGGAAACATTACATACATCGAAGGGAATGTAATAGGAAATTCCATCATAAAATCAAACGAGATGTGGGTTTATCTAAGTCCCGGTACTCGTTTTGTAAAAATTAAAGCCCAAAAACACAACCCAATTCTCATACGGTTCAATGCGTATAACATCAAGCAAGTTGAATCAAATCAAACTTATATACTAATTTTAAGCAGTGACTTACCGACCGACGTACTACTATCCTCCGGAATCCAGTATGCCTCTATGATGTCTGAAAAAGATGACCTGTTTCCTTCATGGATTGAAAATGTAAACAATAATGGTTATTGGTTGGGGATATCTCCTCCTTCTATAAACAGAATACAGGCAAGGCGCATGGCTTTAACTAATGTTTTGCTTTCTTATCTGCTTGCAACAGGAAAGGCTAGGATTAAATCTTACATTGAAGAAAACTTTCGGGAGTCTGAAGAAAAAAATACTAGAGAATACAGGTTTATGGAGACAACAACGGCCTTGCTTAAGCATTTCAGGACCGATATTATCAATGAATACTACAATTATCGGGGAGAGTACATCATTGCCTGCAATATACACGAAGATGACTCTTCTGAAGACTCGTTATGTATCCAGAAAAGAATTACCTGCATCAATGAACTGGCAGAAGTCAATAATAAGATTACACTGCATACAGAATCTGAAAACTTCAGCATTCATTTCAGTAATAGCGGATTATCCCAAACATCCGGTTTCTATTTTGATGATGACAAGAATTCAGTTTATCCTACCCGGCATCAAGCTACAGAGTACCTATCACTCTCTTTCATGCCCAACCATGACCGGAAAGAAGATTTTTTCAATACTGAAATAAACAATTCTCTTGGCTTCACCCAATTCGAAATACTGAATATACTCCCATTGATAGCAGACAGTATTAAAGTATCCACACTTTTAATGACTAATAAAAAAGAAATCGGTAATAAATTATACACAGATACAGACGAAATAACGAATTTTACAGGAAACGGCAAGTCTATTTCTGTAAAATTCATACCTAAAAATTTGGACAGAAACGAATTACGATACCAGGTTTATCAATCGGGCTCTCTCCAACACAAAGATTCCATCATTTCTCTTCCTGGTTACCCCTCAATCATAAAGGAACCATTATTGCTGTCAAAAGAAATATCCTTTTACAATACAATTAAAAATCTGACAAGAACTTATACACAAAATGTTCAAAACAGTTATTCTGTAGAAGATATTCTTTCTGACAAATCTTCTATTGTGTTACCGTATCTTATAACAGATTTTTGTATCGACTGGTGCTTCAACACCAATAAACGTAATGAAACAACAATATCTCCATTTATTAAAATACAGTACAATCAATCCTCTATAAAAAAAGTAAAAAAATAGCATTCAATATATGAAACGTATTTATCTACTATTCTATTTTTGCACAATTGCACTATGTTCTGCCGCTCAGACATTCACTGTAAAGTCCATCAGACAGGAAACTTTTGATTTATCGGCAACTTCTTCTCCCCGATACGATCTTAACGGGGAAAAATGCGGACTTGTAAAAGTACAATGCATACTCGATGGTTTATCCTTTAAAGGCAATATCATAGACGATGTCATCCATAAAGATGGCGAATATTGGGTATACATGACAGAAGGTTCCAAACAACTTTCCATCCATCACTCCCTGGTACTACCCATCAATATTCATTTTTCAGATTCCATCAGGCACATATCAGGCGGTAACACCTATCGTATTACCTTATCTATTCCCAACGAGTTATACGCATCAATAATAAACAATACGACAACATCCGAACCCACTACTCCACAAACTTCCCCGGCTCCAGCTTCCAACAAGCCCTATAATAATTCAACCATTAGCGGAATTGTAGTCGATACTAATGGAAAACCAATAATTGGGTGTGCAATCATAAATAAAAACACTTCTTATGGCACAATTTGCGACATAGAAGGCAAATTCACTCTCAACGATGTTAAAAAGGGACAGACTATAGCTATAAGTTTTATAGGAATGAAAACAAAAGAAATCACTTTTACCGATAAAATTCCAAGTACCCTGAATGTCACTCTTAAAGAGGGAAATGGCACAGAAAAAGAGGATTTCTTTTACGATCCCAATGACACTTCCACTTATTACACCTTTAAAGGAGAGAAACTACTACAACGCCCTACTAAAAAAGGTATTTATCTGAGAGTTGTAAACGGAGTTCCGGAAAGATTCACAGTTGATTAAGTTGACATTTCAAAAAACATAATATTCTCTTTGTTGAAAAAATTTATATGTAAAAATATCAAGAGTGAAAAAATCCAACAGATAAAGTAAAAAAGCCTTTATAGATAAAAATAGACCTTATGCCACTAAAAACAGCTAATGCAAATCCGATTATATAGACAGAAAACTATACAAGCATTATATTGTTTAGAACAACAAAAGTCCTATACTATCTATATTATTTATACTATTTTTGAAACTTACATTTTTATCATAAAAACACATAAATTCTTTACAAAAGTCACCACAAATACAGAATATTTTTCCGTAACTTTGTTATAGATAGCCATATATAATTTCTTTAATACGAAAAATATGAATTATTTTATACTAGTACAAATATGTTCACCATAATAAATACAAATTCACTTCAAAATTCATAAATTTACCTATATAATATTTTATTATTATCAATAAACAAATTTTCTATAAATCTATGAAAATTAAAATTTTATTTTTACTATTCTGCATCTACGCTAAGATATGCTATTCTCAGAATATGAAAATAGATAACTTAGAATTGGTTAAAAACGATTTATCAGCTTCGGTCAATAAAGTTTTAGATAATAATGGCAAATCATGTGCCTTATTAAAAATATGGACAACGGAAGACTTAGTAAAAATTGAAGGAAATACTATCGGACACCTCATATGTAAAGGAGTAGAAAAGTCTATATATCTCACATCTGGCACTAAAGAAGTACGTATAATACCTAAGAATTTTCTTCCTATACATATTGTTTTTAAGAATTACAATATAGAATACTTGGAAGGCGAAAGAACTTATATTTTACGTCTAACAACAAATAACTCTTCAAATATTGCAAAAAAAGAAGAAATACCTATTGTAGAATATTACGCCAAGGATTTGATCACAATGGCATTTGGACAAATACCTACTTTCAATTTAAAAAATGACACCGAAACACTTTATGAAACATTAAAAGTATCAGGACTAAATCCAAACAAAAAAACATATGGAATTGATATATACTATAGCGTAGATCCATCAAAATGTAAGGGATCAAATGCTGTCAAGCGAAGATTTAAACTTGCTGGTTGTGAAGCCATGCCGGAAAGTGTTTCTATGGGTTATGAACCAGATAAATATTCAGAAGGAAGAATAACATATCAATTTTATTTTCCACATCTAAATAATTCTGAAAAACGAAAAATTGCGATAGAACAATCTGAGAAGTTTGCAAAAGCTTTATTCGATGCCATTAAAGAAACAGGTATCTCTTTAGAAGGAAACTATAATAATGCGAAAGGCTATAACCAATGGGGAGAAATTAGTATAGTCTATAATGATAATTATGGACAATGTTGGATTGGCTTATATATTGACAATTATAACAAAAAGGAATAAATATCACCGGGATATTCAGTAAATGTCAAAATAAGATGGCATATGAAGATGATAGAGCATAATCACTCCATATGCCATCTTAATTGTAATTTTTCCGTATTTTCGCACATATTATTAAGGGCATAAGGACTAAAAACGTTCCTGCCTCCCAAACGCTGTTCCGACAGACCTACGGTTTTTGCCATACACTCATACGAAAACACCGAATGAAGCCAGCCAAGATCACTCTCATTAAAACTCTTGCAGTATATTTCCAGAATATCAAATTCTGTAAAACCCAAAGTAGGGTAAATTTGTAAGCATTCGTTAAACTACAGGTATTGAACCTTTATATACAACAATAGCGACTGTCACTATAAACCTAATAGTTGCAGTCGCTATTATTTTGTTGAACCTATATGTTGCAGTCAGCACCGGTTGCCGGCTTCCTCCTCTTGTTTTGTCAATGCACTTTCCGGATGTTGCAGCTTCCATTTATGTGGAAGCAGTTCCAGCAGTTCCTCATGAGTAGCTTTTTTGTAATAGGGCATTCGGGCGATGACATCATTCAGATAATCCCTTGGGTTTACATCATGTGCCTTACAGGTGGCCAGCAGGGAACAGATCACCGACATATTAGCCGCCGCCTCATGGTTGCGCAGAAGAGGTAATTTTTCCGTCCCAGAGTAATCGGCCGGATGACATTTTCAGCCAGATTGTTATCCCAGAGCAGGCGTCCGTCCTCCAGACATCCCATCATGTTGTCCCATCGGGTATAGGCATACGTGATGGCTTTCCCGATCTGGGAATTGGGGCTGTACTTGATTCCTTCCGTTTCCATCCACACTCTCATGGCATCCATGACAGGTCCGGCCAGTTCCCGGCGCTTCGTCTTCCGCTCGTCGTACGACAGGCCCGCCTTATCGCAGCAGTGTTCAATCCGGTAAATATGCTGTATCTGGGTCAGGCCATGTTCGGCCATCTCTCGGTTTTCATCCAGAGCCTGTTCAAAATGACGGCGGATATGCACCAGGCAGTTGAGCAGCCGCACGTCGGGGTTGGTCCTGAAGGCTGTCTCATAGCCTGCAAAACCGTCGCATTGAAGATAACCCTTGAAGTGATATTGATTTGTCAGGGATTCGATGACTGCTCCGGCACGCGATCCCTCATCGTAATGGAAGATGACCAGTTCCTTCATGACCGACCTTACCATCCACAGGTATTCCTTGTCGGCCCTGTGTTTTTCCTTGTTGATGACCGGAACAGTGGTTTCGTCCGCCTGTACATAGTCGCAGGAAAAGACTTCCTTCTTGAGCTCCTCATACAGAGGCCTGAGCAGCTCCACCGTCTTTTTGAACCATCCGTCCAGCGTACTTTCCGTAAGGCCTTTCATCCCAAGATGCCGGTACTGCTGTATCTGCCGGTAGAACGGGACGTGATATTCATACTTCTGAAGCAGTATCTCGGCAAGCAGGCTGGTGTCGGCGATGCACTTGTCGACGGGCATCAGCGGCATGGGGGCAATCTCCACGCCTTTCTGCCCTGCGGGAGGAAGCCGGGTGCTGTCCTTGAGCGCATATTTGGGACGGATGATTTCCTTGACATAGAGCATCCCCGGTTTGTGCTTGACCACTTTGGTTACCTCTTCGCCAATCCTACGATATAAGGACAGGTCCACACCGGCCGGCTCTATAACCTCGGTTTCGAGTACGGGCAGATCCTCTGTCATTTTGCGGTTCTGACGCTTCTGCTTCCAGATTTCCACCGGTTCCTTTTCTATCTGCTCTACGGCCTCGTCACGCTTTTCTTCCGCCTGATGCCGGAGTCCGGCAAACTCTTCGGCAAAAAGGTCGGGCATATCGGGATTATATACGGGAAGCTTTTCTGTCTTACGCCCAAAGAGCTGGCGGTTCAGCCATGCAATCTGAGCCGTCAGCTCTTTGATTCGTTCCTGCAGGTTCTTAATCTGTTCCGCCTGATTCTTATTAGTGGCAGACAATGAAGCAATGGAGGCATTCAGCCCTTCTATCGTCTTGAGCAGTATATCCTTTTCTTCCATTGTTCGCATCTGTTTTGTTTATGTAAATATACTAAATATAAGCGGATTACACAATAATATCCGCACTTTATTCACTCCGGAAGCATATTATACATGATATTCCTTGCGCTCTGCCCTCAGGCGCCGGAGCCTCTGCTGCGGATTTTCCTGAATGCCCTCGACCATCATCACCAGGTCGCGCCATTCCATGGGATAGCTGTTTGATTGGGGATCGTACTCCGGCAGTTTGAAGCGGCCCGCCTCCAGGCGTTTTACATACATCACCATACCTCCGTCTTCCGCATGAAGCAACTTCATGAGCCTGCGGCTGGAACCGATGAAGATGAAGACATCACCATTCTTCACTTCGCTGTTCATCTTCTCATGCACCACTCCGCACAGCGAACTGATACCCTTGCGCATATCTGTCCTGCCAGGACACAGGAAGTAGCGCATCGTGTCGTTCAGGTTAAACATGGCCGCCTCGAAGACTTTGGGTGAACAGCTCCATCAGTATCTCTTCTGACCCGTTCCCAAAGTGGGCACGAAGACCGTTGGGAAACAGAACGGACACACCATGCGGCACTTGTCCTTCAGGGAACGATTCCATGACTGACTGTTTAAGACTGATGGGAACCAGCTCCTGTTTGATACTGTTCCTGTCAACCGAACATTTTCTACGCCAGTAATGATAGGTTGAATAACTTACACCTATCTGTTGTAGGTACGACTTCAACGGTAGGCCGCTTTGTTGTACCTGTAATTCCAATTCTTCAAATTCCAGTCTATTCATAATAATTGAGGTTTGATTGTATTCGCTGCCGCAAAGCTACAATCAAACCTCAAGGTGTAAAAGGTGCATTTGTCCGAATGCTTACTATTTTATTACCCAGCATTTCAACAATCAAACTTCCGCAAAATACAATTAACAGCGAATGGAACAGAATGATAGATTGGATTCAAATTCATAAGGTACGTTTTAGAATTTAATAAGTAGTTACCTTATAACTAGTTGGGTAACATATCAAGTTCATAATGTACGATTAAGTGAAACGAAGATAATCAATTACTAATTAATATTTTAATTCTATAAGGTACAATTAAAACAGCTTACCTCCATGCGGGTGTGACAAATCGACCAGGTCAATTCCATAAGGTACGATTAAAAGCTCAGTGGCACAACAGCAGGCTAACAACGAGATTCGTTTCAATTCCATAAGGTACGATTAAAAGCATAAGATATGCCGCAAAATCTATCTCATACATATGTTTCAATTCCATAAGGTACGATTAAAAGAAAGAAATTCTTTTGCTTTGATTTGTAAGCCTTCGCCGTTTCAATTCCATAAGGTACGATTAAAAGACAGGACTCCAGCCGTACCGATTACTGCTCCATAGTTTCAATTCCATAAGGTACGATTAAAAGCGTACTTATCCTGTCAGTACTTAAAGAACTCATTGGTTTCAATTCCATAAGGTACGATTAAAAGGAATCATCTCACCGGAGTTTACCCGGGCCAGCAAAGTTTCAATTCCATAAGGTACGATTAAAAGATGAAAGTATTTGTCTCCAATCCTCAGCCGGAAAGTTTCAATTCCATAAGGTACGATTAAAAGGCCAAGAAAGTCATGGACAAGGTGGACAAGGGAGGTTTCAATTCCATAAGGTACGATTAAAAGCAGAAACGCTTATAATGATTACGTTAATTATACTTATGTTTCAATTCCATAAGGTACGATTAAAAGGTCAACGAGCTGTTCGGGTGTCATGTCTCCTATTGGTTTCAATTCCATAAGGTACGATTAAAAGTATCTACCGCAGCGGAGACAGGAACCGAACTTTTGTTTCAATTCCATAAGGTACGATTAAAAGTGCCATTAGGTCTTGATATCCGATACCGTCGAGCGCGTTTCAATTCCATAAGGTACGATTAAAAGCGTAAGACCTGAATTCGACATCCGCACGGATAAAGTTTCAATTCCATAAGGTACGATTAAAAGTATTTTGAAAGTGACTTTTCGGCTCCTGAAGATTGTTTCAATTCCATAAGGTACGATTAAAAGCGTGAGGCTATGCCTGCTGTTTTGCAGACTATTCGGTTTCAATTCCATAAGGTACGATTAAAAGACCATCCGCCACCAGGTTTCAATTCCATAAGGTACGATTAAAAGAACAACAGCGTTGACTGCTGACCAGTTGTCCACGAGTTTCAATTCCATAAGGTACGATTAAAAGCCTCGTAGCTGTCCCTGAATCCTGTCTTGTTCTTCGTTTCAATTCCATAAGGTACGATTAAAAGCGGTGGCCAACAGGGTTATATACAACCTGAAACAGTTTCAATTCCATAAGGTACGATTAAAAGAGCGCGAAAAACTAAAAAAGTTATCTGAATTCATGTTTCAATTCCATAAGGTACGATTAAAAGCGCCATCACGCTCCGGATGATGTCATCCTGCGTGGTTTCAATTCCATAAGGTACGATTAAAAGAAAAAATATATCATATTTCCAAACTACACCCATACAATGTTTCAATTCCATAAGGTACGATTAAAAGAAAAAGAAAAAGATATATGAAGCTATTGAAGATCGTTTCAATTCCATAAGGTACGATTAAAAGGTAAAAATCTTCTGTCATAGTCGTATATATTAAAGTTTCAATTCCATAAGGTACGATTAAAAGCTGAGCACAAAGAGAAAGAACGCCGTGGCCTACATCCGTTTCAATTCCATAAGGTACGATTAAAAGTCCTGCAAACAATGGTCCTACCCACCAGGACACAGGTTTCAATTCCATAAGGTACGATTAAAAGACTGTGCCTCCCAGCTTCCAAATTCCCATACCTTGTTTCAATTCCATAAGGTACGATTAAAAGATACGAAAAATTTCCATCGGTGAACGGGTTAAAATGTTTCAATTCCATAAGGTACGATTAAAAGTATACAAACTTGAAAAAGAGTATCCAATTCTGGATGTTTCAATTCCATAAGGTACGATTAAAAGTATTTCTTGCATTACTTCTATAGTTCCGCCTTTGTCGTTTCAATTCCATAAGGTACGATTAAAAGAGGAACAGAGCAGGAAGAAAAGACTTCTTCATGAGTTTCAATTCCATAAGGTACGATTAAAAGGGAAGAAGTTGAATGTTTGAATGAAAAGGGAATCGGTTTCAATTCCATAAGGTACGATTAAAAGAGCGGCGGAGGGTCGGGACTGATATCGTCAATAATGTTTCAATTCCATAAGGTACGATTAAAAGGGTGCTGACAGCAAATATTCGAAACTTTTACTGTGTTTCAATTCCATAAGGTACGATTAAAAGTTACGGCCTGTTGGTTTGTTGCTTTCATAAGGTTGTTTCAATTCCATAAGGTACGATTAAAAGACCGCATATTCAAGAACAATAAATAATTACAACTATGTTTCAATTCCATAAGGTACGATTAAAAGCTGGACAGGCTCACGCCGTGACAGGAACTACACGGTTTCAATTCCATAAGGTACGATTAAAAGCCAGGCAGCGGGGAAGGCACGAAGAATCAGGAACGCGTTTCAATTCCATAAGGTACGATTAAAAGTTTGTTTGATAATAGCATTGTCATAAATCTGCTTAGTTTCAATTCCATAAGGTACGATTAAAAGATCTATTTTTGCATTCATAGTGCTTTGTTTTTATGTTTCAATTCCATAAGGTACGATTAAAAGAATAGAACAAATGAAGAAGAACTTTCTTCTATAGATAGTTTCAATTCCATAAGGTACGATTAAAAGTCTGAACAGTTAAAGCCTTGTAGTTCTCCGGTAATCAGTTTCAATTCCATAAGGTACGATTAAAAGACGGAGGCGGAACAGATGGAAGTTTTAAGAACTCTGTTTCAATTCCATAAGGTACGATTAAAAGTTATCTGCTCATTCATTTCGTTCATTGTGATTTTGCGTTTCAATTCCATAAGGTACGATTAAAAGTTCTCGGTCGGTAAATTTAATATCTTCTTGCTCCGTTTCAATTCCATAAGGTACGATTAAAAGCTTACCTTATGTTCCTTGCCTTATTCCGAAACGGGTTTCAATTCCATAAGGTACGATTAAAAGTTAGCTAAAAATCCGGAATTGAAATTCTACTGTATCCAGTTTCAATTCCATAAGGTACGATTAAAAGGTCATCTGGTGCTATTGACAATCATCAAAATACGATGTTTCAATTCCATAAGGTACGATTAAAAGTAGCCCTACACACTCGTCAGCAAACAGTATCGTCGTTTCAATTCCATAAGGTACGATTAAAAGCTTCGTCTGAGTAGATGTAATTTCGGTAGTACTGGTTTCAATTCCATAAGGTACGATTAAAAGCATCAGGAACGTTTACGGCTACCGTAGCGGAAGCAGTTTCAATTCCATAAGGTACGATTAAAAGACAAACGTACGATAATATAACAACTAAAATAAATTGTTTCAATTCCATAAGGTACGATTAAAAGAGTTGTGAGCCAAAGTGCGACAGATGATGAACCGTGTTTCAATTCCATAAGGTACGATTAAAAGTTAGCGATTTACTGCACCACATCAGACCGTGTAAAGTTTCAATTCCATAAGGTACGATTAAAAGCATTAAAAACACTACAAAGTGATATATTCAACAATGTTTCAATTCCATAAGGTACGATTAAAAGTGGTAGATGCTTCAAAGTTCTTCAATGACCTTACGAAGTTTCAATTCCATAAGGTACGATTAAAAGAACGGAAAAGAAGCCAATAGGAAGATTAAGAACCTAGTTTCAATTCCATAAGGTACGATTAAAAGTTTTCTGCCATAAAGCCGGCAAACTATTTTTCCCGCCGTTTCAATTCCATAAGGTACGATTAAAAGTTTGATCACTTTGTTGGATGCCGTTCAGGAAGTAAGTTTCAATTCCATAAGGTACGATTAAAAGACGTATTTCCTTTGTGGCGCTTTCCGTCCGTTCCTTGTTTCAATTCCATAAGGTACGATTAAAAGAAGCGGAAAATCATTAACTAAAAGTAATTAACTCCCTAGTTTCAATTCCATAAGGTACGATTAAAAGTAAGGAACTTCAGGAAGTCAAGAGACAGGCTGCCGAAGTTTCAATTCCATAAGGTACGATTAAAAGTGAACTGAAAAAAGAATACAAAAATCTCTTGAAATACGGTTTCAATTCCATAAGGTACGATTAAAAGAGCCCAAACAAAAGCAACGGCGCCCGTTATTAATATGTTTCAATTCCATAAGGTACGATTAAAAGTTAAAGTGGAGATTCCAAAAGACCGCCGTACATCGTTTCAATTCCATAAGGTACGATTAAAAGCCGGGAGGATGTGCTGGTCAGCGCGCAGCTCTACGAAGTTTCAATTCCATAAGGTACGATTAAAAGGAAGTAAAGACCGTGGAGGTGGAGCGGAAGATGCGTGTTTCAATTCCATAAGGTACGATTAAAAGGCAATGCGCCGGCATACATTTCCTTCTCTTCCTGGTTTCAATTCCATAAGGTACGATTAAAAGCTTTCTTCCCGTTATAATACTTTAAAACAAGTATGCGGTTTCAATTCCATAAGGTACGATTAAAAGTCTGTCAGCCCATAGGACCATATATATTAAGGCAGTTTCAATTCCATAAGGTACGATTAAAAGTCAAGGTATGTGGTTCCTAAGTTCACTGCTATAAGTTTCAATTCCATAAGGTACGATTAAAAGTTGGCCATCGCTTCCGCGGCTTCCGGTCCCTGAGTCGTTTCAATTCCATAAGGTACGATTAAAAGTAGGATTCTTTTCTCCCCATCTTCTATCAATTTTCGTTTCAATTCCATAAGGTACGATTAAAAGGGAGCGGAACTTATTCCGTTACTCCGACAAAAGTTGTTTCAATTCCATAAGGTACGATTAAAAGTTTGATGTGAATGTAGTTCGTTCATTGGATGCTAAGTTTCAATTCCATAAGGTACGATTAAAAGTGCGCAAATGATACCAAGATAGGGGGAAATTGCTAGTTTCAATTCCATAAGGTACGATTAAAAGGTTTTATCATTTTCAAAAGCACTGACCGATAATTGTTTCAATTCCATAAGGTACGATTAAAAGATATAAGAGTTATTGGCCGTATGAAGGTCCAAAGGTAGTTTCAATTCCATAAGGTACGATTAAAAGTGCTCATGAGTGAGCAGAGAGAAACCTTTACACTTGTTTCAATTCCATAAGGTACGATTAAAAGTGTGCAAGCAGGGACTTGAAGTTTTCCTGAATGTGTTTCAATTCCATAAGGTACGATTAAAAGCTTGCTCAATGCTTTGCGCGTCAACACCACCGAAGTTTCAATTCCATAAGGTACGATTAAAAGCCTTCATTTTCATTTTTATTATATACTGAAAATAAAGTCATTATAAAATGCAAATATAGAAAAAAATTACAAGAAAAAATGTCGATGCCTAATTCTAAAAAAATCCCAAGGTATCGACATTTTCATAAGTATCTGTATTTCAATAAGTCAAAGAACTATTAGGCATATAAAATTTCCTGAAAACAGAAACATAAGCCTCATCGACAAAATTTATTTAGAGAAAGACATCTATATTAGACCGTTCTTTTCCTACAATTCGCTTATCCATCGTATATTGGGAAGAACCACTAAATATAATTATACTATCTTCTTCTTTTTTCATAAAAGCATCACATAACATCAACAGTTCCTTTAAACGAACCTCCGATATTTCACCTTCAAAAACAGAATTCTGAATCCAGTTCAGATACCTTCGACACAATTTCAACATTTTTCCTACCCTCCGCTCTCCAAAATCATACACTAAAATTACATACATATCACCAATACATCTTAAAAGGTTTATATTCTTCCATACCCAACAAATGTTTGGCCAATTTATAGCACTCCAATTTTACAAGATGCTTGTAACTGACTGAACGCTTTAAAGAGCGATGTTGAATGGTTTCCTGCAACCGATCCTCCAAAGCTTTTACAAATATCTTCTTTCCCATGGAATTAAGCAAACATTTGTTCAACTTCCAATCAAAATGTTTTCCCTGAATTTCCTTTCGGTTTAAAACCTTAAAAATCACTCGGTCTACGATAATGGGTTTGAAGATTTCCGCAATATCCAATGCCAAGGAGTAACGACGCTCACCAGGTGTATGCAAATAACTGATAGTAGGGTTCAGCTGGGTTTGATGAATGGCACGCAAGCAAAGCGTATAGCACACCATATTACCAAAGGAAATCAGTGCATTTACCTCATTCTGTGGAGGACGTTTGGTACGAGTACCCATTTCAAAGTCATTCAGTATCAAATTAAATGCCGTGTAGTAATATTGCCTTATCTGACCTTCCACTCCCATCAGTTCTTCCGTACTACCAGTCTGAGGTATTTGAGAAGAAAGTTTTTTCATCAGAGCTATTAATTCTTCCATATCCTTCCCTCTCCGATTATAATACTGAAGGTTCTTAATCATATTATAAGCCGCTCCTTCAATAAATTTCTGAGCGATACACATTCTTTTTTTGAGATTCTGATAATGGGCAGTCTGTGCCAACAGCATCCTACCGGAAAGCAAACAATCTCTCGGCATGAAGGAACCCGTGTAATTCTCATAATAATCAAAAAAGTGAACAGCAATGTCTTTCTGGCCTAGAAAATTAAACAACGAACTATTCGCACGCAATGAGCCAAACACATAAAACTCACTGATATCTTCCACTGGCAAATAACGGGGCTGAGAAGAAACAGGAGTATCTTCTCCCTCTTCCGTGCAAGGAGTAAACTTTAATGTGTTATCTTTTCTCTCTAAAATACCCGGATTAAACAAATAAAAAGTTTTCTTCATTCTTCCATCTCCTTACAATAACAAAATTCATAATAACTGCAATTACGACACCATGATTTTTGAACCAAAGGTGGACATTGCTCATCAGAAACAATAGCCTCGATATTTTCCTTCATTTCTTCTATCTCTCCGCGGTCGGAATCCGTTAGATTGACTGGTTGAGTTTTTCTTAAAACAGGATATTCAAGCAAACCAGTCACCCCTTCAATCCCATTCTTCTCAAACACATATAGGTAATACTTTACCTGCCATTCATGGGCCTTCTCTACCTTGTTTGATTTTTTGATTTCATGAATCACCTTATTCTTGGTGTCATAATAATCAACCTTTATTCCATCCAACTCAATCTCTTCATATTTCGCTGAACGCTGCGGATAAGAATCCTCATGAATCAGTTTACCCTCAAACACAAGGTCAGAGGTATGTTCAAAATTAATGCCATTTGCAAATAGCCAAAGCTTGCGTTTGCATACTTGATAATAATTAAAGTGTGTACCAGTAATTTGCATGTTTATTCATTATATTATCTCATAACAATCAGGCTTTCTTTCTATACAACCTTGTTTCTCATCATAGAATAATTCCTCTGCAATCCATACATCTATATCCTTTGATCGATTTTTTCTATTCAAATGATAAGGATATACAGAAACCAACAGTTCATTTGCTTCGATATAACGTTTCTGTTCCACCAAGCCACAATATTCTTCTTTCAGATTATAGCACAACACATCTACTTTCTGATTATTCTGATCCAATATTTCATCAGCCCAGTCTTCACATATCCCAGCAATCCACTTCTTTTCAAAATTAGAAACAGAATTCAATCCCTGTTCAAAATCCTTCCTTTGTTGTTCAGAATATCCATCTTTGTACACGTCATTGCAAGCCCTGATCAAATCATCCTCCGACAAGTTTTTACCATCCAACTCTAACATTACAATCCAGGTATCTCGCAATAACTGCTCATCATAAAAAGGAGTTTTACCTATTATTTCCTCAAAGAGATGTACATCGGCCATTTTCTTATGACCAGAAACATCCACCAGTTTTCCAGTGCGATTTACACGGCCTAAACGTTGGATCAGGGAATCTATAGGAGCATTTTCGATATAAGCAGTATCGTAGTCTATATCCAAACTTACTTCAACCGCTTGTGTGGCTACCAGTAGTTGAGGACGTTTGCTCCTATCTGCATGCGTCACAAAATGCTCTATCTCTCTCCTTGATTTTTGGTTGAATCCGCCATGCAACATCATCTTCTTTGAATCATCAAAATCTATTTCCTGATAAATCTGCTGACAAGTTTTTACATTATTGACCACAACCAGCACAGAAAGGCCACTTTCCAAATCAGCTTCAATCTGACCAATATACTGACCTATATTTTCTTGTGCATGACAAATCAAATGATGACGTTGTCTTCCCATCACACAGGCATCTGATGAAAATGTAGAATCCGGACGAACGATTCGGGAATAATCTCCCTCATAAATCTGTTCTACAATTTCCTTCAACAAAAAATTTGGGATAGTAGCAGACATAAACAAGAACTTGGCTCCAAAAATATTCCTGAAAATCTTAACCGTTCCCAACATTTTTCCGGTCAAAAAAGCATTGTACGCATGAAATTCATCAATGACAAACAGAGCATTCTGACATTCCAACATAGAGAACTCCCATCCTTTTCCATGACAAGGTACCCGTAATAGTTGGTGTAAAGTCATAATTTTTACCGGATAATAGACCTCACGCGACAGGGTATTCAAACTCCGGGCATTTTGTTCAAGTTCTATATAATCGGGAATTACATTCGAAGATTCCTCACACAATTCGTTATAGATAAAATTCAAAGATTTAGAATGTTGTATCATTACTTCCGAACGATTATATACATCGCACAGACGTTTCATCATCGCATTGATAGAGGCCGTATAAGGCAACAGATAAAACAAACGATTGCCTTCCAACTGATTGGCATATACCCAGCTTAAAGCAGCTTCCGTCTTGCCTGATCCTGTAGGTGCATGCAGAACTGCATCCCCTTTCCATTGTTGTAACTTCTCTTGGAAATGGCGAAACGGGAATTTAGTGGATTTGTCGTGTGGCTGGAAATCATTCAAAGATATCAACTGGTAATCGGGAATTTCTGCCCGACCTCCAGAGGCCAAATGATCTGCCGCTTGCAAGAAAGCTCTCAACAGAGAGAAATGCTGCCGGTCTTCCAAACAAGGCACTGCCTTTACTTGCTTACTTTTTCTGAACATATAACAGAAAGTCGACGGAATTTTTTCTAATACCTCTTGTCTGTAAACAAATTTTTCTGCAAATAAAGAGAGCCATGACTGTAAGGTTTCCAAGCACATGGTTCCTTCAGAGAATGGTAAATAAATTCCTTCATCCACTGAAATACTGATGTCATTCAAATCTTGCATTTCCAAAGACCTTTCACAAGAATTTGACTCTACGCTTTTATGATGTGTTCCAACAGCGAACAGCACTGCATCGTTTACCTCCAAAAAAGTTTTTGCAAACCAAACAGAGACCAATTCGTGACGGATACTGGCACATTTGTCACCATTCAACCTTTTCTGAAAGGTCGGATGCACCTTTCCCAAGTCATGCAGAATCGCAGCTGGCACAAAATTTTGTGTTAAGAAAGTTCTTTCAGTATCCGATAAAGACAGTGACTGAAGTAACTTCAGTCCTGTCTCTATTACCATACAAGTATGCTCATACAAAGTGATTCCATCACTTTTAGCTCTTACTTTCTTTATATCCTCTATATTCATATCGTAAACGTATGCATATAAAAATCTGTAAATTGCTCATCCAAAGTTCGATATAAGTTAGTACATTTCACATGTACCCCCTCACCATGAATAGCCACAAACATCATCGGATTTACAGGGATTCTTCCACTCCCAATATTCTCTCCTTCGGCATAAGACTCTGCAATCTGCACAAGCTGCCCGGGTATAATCTGATTTGCATCAAAAGGAATCATACAACCTTTCAAAGTTCCTTCCGATATAGGTATCACCTCTTTGACACATACTTTTTTAATTTGGAGCAAGTCTTGCGAACGCCCTAATGCCGGAGTTCCTATAGGAGACTCAAAATACTCCTTCCAGTCTATACGGTCAATCCAGACGGTTAAATCAGGATTCGTATGAAATTCACGCGTATATGCATCACTCCCTTTGTCATGGTTCTTTATTTTCTTCCCATCAAACTGCAACCTTCTTCGGGTTTCTATATCCAAAGAGACTGTATCATAAAGATACCGGAAACCGACCTTCACTTCATTGCAGGACACAAAGCGCCCTAGACAGCAACCTAGTATTCCTAAAATAGTAGAATAAGGAGGTACTGGCATACATAGGGCATTTCCGGAAAGAACAAACGGAAGACGAGGAGTAGCAGTCCAGCCTGCAAACTGTATTTCCAGTACTTTATCCATTACTTCAAATATTTATCTACAAACATTTCGACTATTTTGATAGGGCTATCCACTATAAAGGTATCCCCGTTCAACGCTTTTACTTCTGCTTCATTCTCCAAATATCCTGTTCGGATTCCAATGCAAACGGGAGTCTGAAGTTTGTCTTTATAATCTTCAGCTAATTCCTTCAACAAGTCCACATTTAACTTCGGACGCTCGCCGTCTCCTATATATAAGTTATTAAAGCAAGGATTTGCAGACGACATTCCTGCAAATACAATCACTTTAGGAGAGACATCGGCTCCAAATGCTGCCATCTTTGCGCCTCCACGGAGATGTACCAGCCCTCTCAGCAAACCTGCAGCACGTTCGTTTCTCAGTTGTTCCGCATTCTGAAGCGTATAGACTTGTACATTTTTCTGTGAAGAATCCTCCACGAGAAATTCTTTATACTTTTCTACCAGCTCTTTTGACAACTCCACACGAGACGGCGTATTCACGAAACAACCCAAACGGTAACATTCCAAATTAAAGAATCCTTCCAAATGGGTAGCATAAAAGCGAGTTGAATAAGGTAAAGGGGTTCCGTCTTTCGGAGAAACAAAAGCATTATCTATTGTTAAAGCACGCATCTTGGGGATTCCTTTCAAAATGGAAGTTTTGAAGGGAGACGTACGCTGAATGCTCTCCTCACCTTTAGAACCACTTTTCATATATCCAAACAAGTCATCCTCCGGATAAATAACAGGGTCTAATTCTGTGGCAATTTTTGAGGTAGAACCTTTCGTATTTGTATCAATGGCATGTAGTTCGCTGGGTTCCCAACCATTTTCTTCATTTGCGGTATTCCTAAGCCAACGACGCCATGCTTGTGCCGACACGTAAGGAACTTCTTCCTTGCGTCCATTCACTGTTTCCTTGAAAGTCTTTGGGATTACTGTATTCTGATCTTCTCCAGTTGCCAATCCGGCACCATTCAAAAAAGTAGCGGTTGCATCACACAACACATTTCCTGTAATGTTTTTAATTTGTTCTGACATAACTTTCTATTTTTAAGGTTACTAGTTATTTTCAATATTATTTGAAGAAATTTCATTCAGTTTGAGTCTGAAGGCAAACAAGAATGTCTTGAACGCATAATTACCCCAAGGATCATAAATCAAATCGTATTCATTCCATTCTTTGCCACTTTCATTCAGACGTTGCAAGATAGAATAAAACCATATCATCTGTAATCGTAAATCGCTACGAGGGATTGAACGTTTAATCTTATTACATAGCGTTACATATTTTGATTTATCCACCGCATCCTGAAATCTATACGATACATATTGACAAGTAAATTCATTGATACGGTCTAACCATTTCTTTATATCTGCATCCAACGGCTGAACAGGAAATTCTATGTCTTCTTCCTCTAAGGATAAATCTTCTCTATTTCCATTATACAATCTCAACAAAGCACAGACTCCGTATATGTTTTTCTTGCCATTCGTGGTATAAAATAAGGAATACAGACGATAAATTCCGTCTTTCCAAGCATTCTCTATCAATAGTTTATCAAATACAGAAGAATCTACATCATTAGCTTGCTCCCCATATCGAAATTCCGGGATACGATCTTTTTCCCTCGGATAATCAGAAGAACTTTCCATCAGATGAATCATCTTCGCACAAAACCGGAATGCCATCGTGTCCTTGACGTTCAGTGAAGGACAATCAGAAAGGGATACCCCTTTTTGATAGTAAAAATGCACCAATTTATAAATCTGAAAACAACGATATGAAATGGGCAAGGACTCAGGATCATCCAAGATCGCTATCTGACAACTCATTGACCAGTCTCCTTTTTCTGTTGCCCGCCATAGTATTCTGCTCAGCAACGATGTATAATCATTTTTTGCATCATAAGCATCAGTTTTGCCCAACACAGCGTCATCTTTTGCATCTTTATATTTCATTATCAGGCCAGAAATATACTGGGCCATTGCAGTCTTTTTCTCTTGATGAATGGCTTTCCAATAAGACTCGAAAAACCCCACACTAACCCCTTCATATTTTTTAGCCGGATAAAGGCCCGACCATTCCCTGTTATCAGACAAACATTCCAAAAAACTTGAACTTAATGCAGGAGTATTTAATATACGTGCCAGTTCTCCCTTATGACGCTTACGCAATAAAGCCAACCGCCTAAGTAATTCATTAGGTACCCTGTCTATAGAACAACTGGCACCTGCACCCGAATTCGAAAAACTCCACAAGTTCACATCTGCATATTCACAATCGGCCTTGCATTTTTCCATGACTTCCAAGGCTTCCAAAATATAATTCCCTTTTGTAGCCCCCTTCATGTTTTCAATCGGCTCATTCGTCATGACTACGTTTGCTACTTTTTCGACTAAACTATTTACTTTCTCTTCCACAAACTCCTCACAAAACTCCAAAGCCGTAGAATCAACAAGCAGAATACCTTTCTTATAAATGTAAGCACAAAAAGGCAGGAACTGCAACAATACCACGCAAATGGGATGTACATTATACGTCTCCCTCGCCATAGGTAGAGACTGTGCATCGGAACCTAATCCCCCCAATAAAGGAAACCAGCATCTGTTTAAAGTCAAATCCTTTTTCTTCGCTTCTTTCTCTGGAACTCCTAGATCAACCAATGTTTCCAGCATAAAATCAGAGAACGTTTTAGTATAATGTAATCCTGTCAAGTTACATTGTTTGTCGCCTTCTGCTTCAAAACCGTCCACAATCTTACACAACAGCATTTCATATATCTTCTCACCAAGTTTCTTGTCGTTATACAATGGCCCATTTTTCGTAAAAAGCATCGTATAACTTTTGAAACGCAGATTCAGACTCATCAAAGAATAAGGGAGTTCATCGCACACTCTTTTCATCATGGTATTCAAAACATCTGTAGTAATGTCCCGCACATCATCCAATCCAGCCAATGCTTTAATTGTCATCAAAGCATTGTTGACCATCGGATTTCCTGTATAATGACTAATTATGTTCATAACTGAATTAAATAAGGTTTCAATATCAAGGTAATTAATTCCATATTATATCTTCATTCGAAATCGGTTTTATTTTCATAGTAGTTCTAATGTTATTTTTCCATTAGTATGTTTTGTTTGAAAGCTACTTGCAAATATAAGTTATTTTTCCAAAAACAAAGAAGAACTCCTTAAGAATTGGTTTCAAATATTTTATTTTTGCATTTAGAGGAATTGAAATTTAGTATGTTTGGTTTGTCAAACATTACAATCGCACCATACTCCCCAATAAACAGTTGGGGAGTTATTTTTCAACTTTCAAGAATCCAAATCCCATTGAAGAAAGACTTCCTGCCGATGATTCATAAAGAAATCTCATCAATTCCAAAGGGGCAGAAATCCTCATCCTACACATGAAGCCTCGTACCTTAGTTTCTTGTGGAGTATCAGCCTTTATCTTCACCAATACAGATTTGGGAGAACTTAAAACCTCTAGGCGACAGCCTTCTACATGAAAAGGACATTCAGTTCCATAAAACAAAGAATATTTTTCTATAAGCCCTTTAAAAAGAATATAAGAAGCAGCAGAATCTGTCGGAGATAAATAATCTACCTTCCTACCTTCATGGCGGAGCTTCAAACACATTGGAGACAAAGTCCGAAACGTCATCTCTTCCGTAAATTCTGGAGAAGGCATCACCTCCACATTACGCACAATAAACTGTACGGTTGACTTCCGATCACCAATTTCAAATATCTGATCCATAAACAACCCTTGAATAAAACTTTGGGTGCTTTTCTCTGGCAAAAAACTAATCTGCCACTCTACCGTATCCGACAAGATAAGTAGTCTCCCCTCTTCATGCAGTATCTTATATCTTTCTATATCAAAACGAGAATAAGAAAAGAACTTAAACGTTTTTCCATTTTCCATACGAAAACCATTTTCATGGAGCCAAGTAGCATAATCTTTATCCGCACGTGCCAGAATTCTGTATATTGCAGACGACTGTTCATATTGATAATTTATAGGTAACCGGTTACCAAAAGCTCTTTTATTGACCTCTAATTGTAATTTAAATCGCATACCTTTCTTTCCTTGTTATAATATATGTATCTCTTTTATTATTTCATCCATATTTCCATCACACAAAGCCTGCAAGTTATCCTCTGTCATGAGTGATTCAGACAAAGCACGACGCACCATTCTGCAATAACGCTCTGCCCTATCTGGGAGAAGATATCCTCCCCATCCTTCTTCCAATTTGTTTTTCTTGACATACTCGTCAAAAATACGGTTATAATAAACCGCCGTGATTACATGCAAATCTTTCGCCCGATGTACAAGCGCCGCGACAGACATACCATAAGTGTTTTTTAAATCCACGAGCTCTTCCAAGGATAGGTATGAACGTTTTTTCCCAAAAGACTCATAAACTCTCTTAGCAGGAAACAATAAGGCAGAAGCAAAACGATGACAATATTTTTCTTTAGTACGTATATCCAAACGTTCCAAGAACTGAAAAAGTAGATGTCCTAATTCATGTAAAGCTGTAAAACGTTTCCGTTCTACAGTTACATTCCGATTATTCAACACGACAAAAGGAATCTGTCGATTCACCCATCCACTTAATCCGTCTATCCGTTCATCTATTTCCAGCTCTAACACTTTTATTCCTGCATTTTCCATTATACGGCAGACAGAAGAAATAGAATCTGTTCCCAACTCCCATTTTCTACGCAAAATTTCCGCCGCTACCTCCATGTCTTCAATGGAAGAATAGAGTTTCTGAGAGAAAGGAGATTTGAAAGAAGTCGAAACGCCTAGTTTACGTTCCAAATACACATAACGTTGTAGACACACATTCACTTCACTCTTAACAGCCTCCTCCTCTTTTGCCGACAATATTTCTCCACGACGAAAGTTCCAACCATCAATTTTCATAGGAAAACTCATTCTCAGACTGGCAGGAGATACTTGATAAATCTTCAACAATGCATCAAGTACCTGAACTGACGGACGCATTTTTCCTCTTTCATATTTAGACAAAGCCTGCTTAGACACCAATCGACCTAACTTCTGACAGACCTCATCTAAAGTCAACCCACGCATTTTACGCATATTTCTCAATTCTTCCGCTTGCATATCATCTTATCTTTACTTGATTCATAAGCCCAATCGGTTTACAAATATATATTTTTTTCAGAATCTTATCAACCAAAACCTTTTTCTTATATAGAAAGCTATACCTCAAAAAATCTTTAAGGAATCTTAGTAATAAACAGAAAAAATCATCGCATAAATACGAGAAAAGGCCATCTCAAATAGAATTGAGACAGCCTTTCTTCCTAATAAAAATCTAAAACTAATCAACAAGCGGGAATACAAACCCCTTTCCGTCATTATTATCAAATTTGGCACCAGGAGCCATCTTCAAATGCTTCTCATTGTTACTCCAGTCCCAAAGCATGCTTTCGTCTTCTGTAATTTCACCCGTTTCTATATTACGCTTCTTACCGTTCAACGGATAATACAGCAGCAAATTCTCATCATTTCCATCTACCATCTTCCACATGAACTGCTTCAACTGCTGTTGCGTACGAGCCGTTTTCCAGAAACGAACTTCTCTTACCAGTTCATTGGCACCGCCAATCCAGAAACCAACCAGCCCATAAGGACCCGTTCTAATCTCACGGTCGGCCACCAGTTCACCATTCACATACACATAGTTCTTCTTGCCATCGTACACAAATGCCAGCATATACCATGTATCAGGTTGAGCTGTAAACACATCAGCCGGCACATCAATCTGAGAGCTACCCGTCTTAATCTGAAGCTGGTCCGGACGAATGGTTACATCACCGAAACGAGGATAGATTTCATCAAGGGTACTTGAATTAGACACCAGTTTAGTTCCACAAATAGAACGGTTATTCGCATTGTAAAGATGACGATTTATCATCACCTCCATCGTCCATTGATCCACTTTGAAATCTGACGGGAACATATTTGTATCTTCACTTTCTGATCCGTTCATACGCAGACACTTCGTATTGATACGCTGTTCCAACACAATTATCGATTCGGCCTCACCCGACACGACAGGCACTGTACCGTTGTTCAGTTTCACAGGTAAAGCATAGCTTCCCTGCAAAGAAAACTTCACATCCTTCAATTTCACAGGCAAGAACTGCGAAGTCTGTTTTGCATCAAAGACAACTTCCTTGCCCACTTCATACATTTCAGAAGGAAGCATCAAATATTCTGTACCGTGTTTCTTGTTATAGGCTTCCAACTGTTCCTTATTACCAACTTCTACCGACACTGTCTGTGCATGATCTTCCTGTCGCACCAAGGATACAGTAATCGATTTCAAGTTCACTTCTTGTCCCTCTTCCACAAACACCTGTGCAGATTCGCCTCCCTTTATATAAGCCCCCTGCTCTGACTGAAACTCACTTGTCGGATCTTTATATAATTCATTCTGGCAAGAACAAACCAACATAGTTCCTGCTAAAACTCCGAGATATAATATTTTCTTCATAATTTTAAATTTAATCTAACTTTCCTGGATAAACTACATTTCCCAAATACAACGCCTCGCGCAACCACTTATAAGGAGGATTATTGGCAAAATCATATTCCATGTGGTAAGTTCCGATACCACCGATACGCTTCCCACTGGGAAGATCAAGAGTGGCATAGTCAAAAATCTGACGTCCTTGAGGATAAGCATTGATTTCCGGACGAACACTCGTGTAACTTTTTACACCTCCAGTCCGCCATCCTTGCTCAAATTCAACGGTAATAATGGTTTTCCGCTCCCAATCTTCCAAATGATTCTGAGTTATTTTACGAATAACTCTTTGTGTAGAACTTTCCCAATAAGCCTGATAGATATAATGGTCAATATACTTAGACGCTTCTGTTGAAAGCAAATCCGGCTGTCCATCCATCACCAACATTCTTCCTGCAGGCCGCAAACGATCGGAAAGTGTCTTAATAAAAAGATACATATGAGTATTACCTGAATTCTCACTAATAGTAGAAGAATTTGCCATTGTACCACGATGACCATATCCTGGTTCATAGTCAATATCAAAACCATCCAGATTATATTTTTCAATCGTGTCGCAAATTGCATTAGCGTATGCTTTTACGCCTTCCATAAAATTGCCACCTCCTTTTTCTGTAACCCAATACTCAGTCGCACTTCGCCCCGGAGGAGTCATCTGGTCACCCAAATCCTGTACAATCCAACATAAAAGAGCTTTTCCACCTTTCACTTCCTGGAAAAATTTCAGGTCTTTCTTCTGCTCTTCCGACAGATTGCCTCGTGTACCCCACAATGAGACAAAATCCACACTATCAGGCAACATCTTCAGATAGTTCTGTGCATTGCTTCCTCTACCGGTCCAGTTACCAAACCAACCAAACCCTTTCACATGAGGCGTCTTACGATATTCTCTGAGTTTCGCAAAATAGTCACGCATGGTCGGTGTCAAATCAGCTTCTGTCTCCGCTTCCAGCAAAGGAATATATTTTTCCAGATCCTTCTGGTTTTCGAATACTTCTCTTTCAGGTATGTTCCAGTCAGAACAGCCCACAAACCCTGCCACTACCAGCAAGGCACCCATATATTTCATTATTCTTTTCATCACTTTATGTCTTTTGAATTTTAACAGATTCTTTTTTATTTTGGCTGTTTCGGTCTGCCGTCACGAACCCACCATAGTTTAGTGGCACCCTGGTCAGCACCTCCCAGCAAAGTCGGTACTTCCGACATATTAGGATTGGTACCGTATTCAGTCGGAGCAAAACGGAATCTCTCGGGCGTCACAGCATCTGCCTCCGCACCGATACTGACATACGCTTTGACATAAGCCGGTTTCAGCAGGTAAGGATAACCCGTACGACGATATTCTGTCCAAGCTTCTACGGCATTGGGATAAAGTGCCAAATATTTCTGAGTAATAATCTTCTGAAGTTTGACTTCATCCGGATCAGATTCATTCCATTTTGGAGACACATTGTTGGTCGAAAGTTTACAAGAATAAGATTGGTTATACATTAATGTATTCCGTTCGATATCCTTTGGCTTTTTGTCACTCTGCAAATAAGCGGCAGCTCCACTCACTCCATTTTCTTCAAATGACTTAGTGACACCTTCTTCATACAAGGCCTTCGCATCACCCGTTGCCAGTTGATAAAGTACGGCTTCCGCTTTCAGGAAAGACACTTCCGAAGCACGCATCCAGAACAAAGGTGAGGATGAGTCCACCTTCGGTTTCGCTGCCCCTGCCTTGGCAAAAGCGCTGAGAGCTTTGTCATTTGTAGGAGGAAGTGCCTGGAAGCCATATGAACCAGCCACAAAGTTAGCATTCAGGCGCTTGTCACCGTATCCTTCCATGTATGCCCAGATAGTGGCCCCCATACGACATTCTCCATAGTCCTCCACAATCGGAATCAAAGAGTTCATCAACGGCAGCTTGGCGGTATTCTGTATTTTTGCTTCCTGCGCTACGGTCTCAATCACTCCTCCATTAGCCTGATCAAGCGCAAAAGTAATATATTCCTTTGCCAATGCCTGATCCTTAAAATGCACACGTACTGCCAGACGCAATATCAGCGAGTTAGCCAGACGGGTCCAGTTCTGTGCATTCCCATCATAAATCACATCGTATGACGAAAGTACTTTTGTCGTTGTACCAGCCAGGACCTGCGACGCTTCCTTCAATTCTGCCAACATGGCCTTATACACCGTTTCCTGTGAATCCAGTTTAGGAGCAATGTCACCGTTTCCGGCATTCGTATACACAATCGGCCCAAACACGTCAGTGGCACGAAGCCAGCCCATCACCTTTACCACATTGGCTACAGCCTGTACTTCTTTGTCTGCAGGATCCTGGGAATCTTTTGTATACTTATAAATATCATTCCATGCACGGAACAATTTTGAATAGAAGTTCTGGTAAGCATAGTTCATACGGGCATCCGTAAAGTTCCAGGTAGCTTCTGTATTGAAATTCCAGTTATTGTTCATACCCCAGTAACCGATGTAATTTCCAGCCGACATCACGTCTGTATTAGCCAAGTCATTACCCGGTCCTGTCGATTCTGTGGGTGAACCGATAGGAATCACAAGCTTCTGCATGTCCATAAACGGTGCACCATACAACAGACCACCCTGTTTCATTTCCTCTTCCGTAATACCATAGATATTCGTATTGATCTTCTCATAATCACAAGAAGCCAATGCCAATACAGATAATACAGGTATCAAATATTTTCTTATCTTCATATAATTTCTGTTTTTCATGATTGATTAGAATCCAAATTTAAGGCTCACTCCGTAAGTCCGCTGGCTAGGCAGCATGAAATAGTCGTATCCCTGTCCGAACGTACCTGTAGAAGCAGTCAGTTCCGGGTCGAAAGGAGCTTTGTTGTAAATCATCCAGAGATTGGTGCCATACACCGAAAGGCTCACGTTATGGAACGAGGTTCCCTTAAACCAGGAATTGGGGAAAGTATATCCCAGACTTGCTTCCTGAAGACGAACGTTTGTAGCAGAATATACATTGTAGGCATCCAAGTTGACCACTGATTCATAATAGTCCTTCGGACGTACTGCTACATTGCCCACCATCACTTTCCCGACATCGCGGGCATCTGCAGAAGCCTGCGATACACCAAACTGGTCAAGGATGGCTTGTGTCTTGGAAATTACAATACCTCCCAGACGGGCTGTCACAAGGAAGTTCAGGTTGAAACCTTTATACGTAAATCCATTTCTCCAGCCCAAGTTCCATTTCGCATTGACACTTCCCAGCTTATAAGGTTCGGTAGATTCAGTAGTAATATTTTGTCCTTCATTGTAGACGATGTAACCGTCCTGGTCACGTTTCAAACGTTCTTCTGCATAAATGGTACCAATTTCTCCACCTTCACGCAGACGGAAACGCCCTACCTTAATGTCACTCAAATCAATGGCTTCTCCGGTCACAGGATTCTTCACGTTAGAAGCCAGTTCAATAATTTTGTTACGGTTGGCTGTAGCTGTAAATGAGGTGTTGTAAGAAAAATCCCCAAAGGTCTGATCGTAACCCAAAGTCAACTCGATACCTTTGTTCTCCACATTACCTGCCTGTACAAACATATAGTCATACCCTGAACTTTCCGACAGTTTTGCTTCGAGCAACTGGTCGTAAGTGTTCGACTTATACAAGGTTACTCCTAAAGAAACCGTATTGTTCAACCATCTGGAGTCGATACCGATTTCATAAGAACGGGTTCTTTCAGGCTTCAGTTCCGGAAGCGGATAATACTTGAACGGCTTGATTACACCTCCTTCTACAGAATGGGTAATGGTACCCGGGGTCAATCCCGTATAAGGAATCGGTGAACCTACTTCCGTATAAGAAGCACGTACTTTAAAGAATCCCAATACCGGAGAGATAGACTGACGCAGATTTTCAGGCAACAGTTCTGTCACAATAGCCGACAATCCGACTGAAGGATAGAAAATCCAAGGAGATTTACTGTTCACTAACTGCGAAGGTTTATCCGTACGGCCTGTAAGTGTAAGATATACAGCCGATTTCCAAGAAAGTTCTGCAGAGCCGAACACACCGAAGTTCATCTTCCGGTTATCACCTCCTGTCTGAGACGGTACGCCAGTAGAAGGGTCTACGTTATCATACGCAAACTTGTTCGGAACAAGGAGCAACTGGCCGCCATACCCTCTTCCTTTCGTATCATATTCCTCAAAAGAAACACCCACATTGACATTTGCATAGAAGTCCTTGGCAAAAGGCTTGGAAAGGTTTGCCATGATATCGGCATATTTCTGACGGAAGGTCTCATTTGAATAATTGTAACGGCCCAACGGTCTGGCAAAGGTTCCGTGTGTAGAAGCATAGCGTTTATCTTCTCTTTCAGTATAGGTGTTATCCAAGCGGCCTCGTGCTGAAACATTCAGATAGTCGGTGATGTCATATTTCAATGAAGCATACAACATATAACGGTCTTTCACTTCCGGACGAATGTTACGGTAGGCTACCCAATAAGGATTCTGTACGGCCATACCGAAATCACCGGGCGCCCATGACTGCACATTGTATCCAAGCTCTGCATCATAACGTTCAAAATATTTTTCTTTCTCAAAATCTTCTCCGCGAGGATACAGATATGCTCCAAGAATCGGATTGAAATATGTACCGTAGGAAAGCATGTTGTTGTAATACTCACGTACATAGCTGGCAGAAACATCCATCGTCAACTTGTCATTAAACAGTTTGGTGGTATTTCTCACCATGGCATTGTAACGATGATATTTATTGTTCGGCACAATACCTTTTGCATTCACTGCCGACCCCGACACATACGTCTGATTTTTCTGATTTCCTACAGAAAGATTAAATGAGTTGGTAAAGGTAGTTCCCGTATTGAAGAAGTCTGCCGGATCATAAGAAGTAGGCACAGCCAGTTTCTCACCCCATGAAGTGGCTTCTCCACTCACGTTTCCATAAGTGTGCTGGAACTTCGGCAACACAAATGCCTTTGAGAACTCTGCGGAAGACGACACATTCACACTGACTTTACCCTCGGCACCTTTTTTTGTAGTAATCAAAATGACACCGTTGGCTGCACTGGCTCCATAAAGAGCTGCTGCAGAAGGACCTGTCAGCACAGAAAGACTTTCGATGTCTTCCGGGTTGAAGCTGGCAATACCCTCACCCGATGTACGTCCGGCTCCAAATCCTGTACCGTCGCCCGAGCGGTCTGCCTGATTACCCATCGGCACACCGTCTATCACATACAACACGTTGTTGTCTCCTTTGATAGACTTGTTACCACGCATCACTACGCGGGTACCTCCACCGACACCCGAAGCACTGCGCTGAATGCTCACACCAGCCACCTTTCCATTCAGGCTGTTTACAAAGTTGGCATCCTTTACCTTTGTCAGTGCATCGTTCTTCACTTCCTGTACATTGTAGCTCAAAGCTTTCTGAGAACGCTTGATACCCAAAGCCGTAACCACAACCTCATCCAGCAGTTCCGAATCTTCCTTCATCACCAGCACACCCAATGCTTCTTTCGAAGAAACCGTCAGACTTTTATAACCTACGTAGGAAATTTCCAAGATAGAACCTTCACTAACCGACAAAGAAAAGTTTCCGTCGATGTCGGTAATCGTACCGTTGCTAGTTCCTTTTTCCAGCACACTAACTCCTACCAACGGTTCTCCGTTGACGTCTACGACTGTTCCACTTACTGTGATTTTGTTTGCTTGTGCCGACACCTGTACCGAAGCCTCATTTGCTCCTCTCGGAAGGTTGGCGTAAGCTGCATTACCTCCTTGACATACCAGCAAAAGGAATAGCAGCTGAGTAGCTCTTTCTATTTTCATAGATGATTTAAGATTTTGTTGGACAATTATTTATATTTCACGGTTTTATGGTCCATAATTACTGTCAAACGCACAATCATTCCAAGACTGGAACGAAAGAACATCAACCAACAATCAAGAACCGGTTAATAATCTAGTCTTTTTGTGTTGGAAAAGCGACAACATTCCCTGGGCAGACACTCATTTCAGTAAAAAACTGCAATCTGCGCCTGTCATTCCTGTTTTAAACTTTTTCCCTGATTAAAAAAGAACTCTTTCTCTATCTTTTCAAATAATTCGGACCTACAGGCATTCATCCAGCCTGTCTCATGATTTTTTTCTTATAGTTTAATTTAGGTTTTTATCTGTTTGTGCGACAAAACAAGGTGTATCGTTTTATCTGCTGCAAATATATACAATTTTTATAAATTACAAGAGATTCTGTCGAAAAAAAATAATTATTTTGTTTTATTCTTCCTCAATAGCGGGGTTTGCTTTTCTAATCCACCTTATTTTACTCCCTTCTTTTTATTAATAAAGCCGGTTTTACTGACTCACAAATAAAAAAGGTTGGATACAAAAAAAGAGAAAACCCACACTGAAACTCCGTATCCGATTTCCTCTTTTCTGTGATTCCGCTGCGATTCGAACGCAGGACCCACGCCTTAGAAGGGCGT
>OLFW01000197.1_pt1 | contig 58639 bp, 48 predicted proteins | sample 1605351 | NCBI WGS metagenome assembly OLFW01 (sample SAMEA3888918, study PRJEB22519) | human gut metagenome | biome: human gut; feature: human-associated habitat; material: faeces | place: Denmark | collected 2010 | reverse complement strand
TGCGAGGTGCCGTTTGAGGGCCAGCCCTGCGGGCGGTCACTCCGCTCCTGCAGGCGAAACAGATCCCCCCGCCCCTAGCTGCGTCCGTTCGACTTGCCGCTCCGCTGAATGGCCCTCATTTGGCGGAGTGCATGGAGGCAGGTTCGCCGCCTGCCGCGGCGGGTTTCATCGACTGCTTTTGCGAGGTGCCGTTTGAGGGCCAGCCCTGCGGGCGGTCACTCCGCTCCTGCAGGCAGAACAGGTCCCCCGGCCCTAGCTGCGTCCGTTTTTTCGGTTGGAAGCTAGGCTTGTGGTCGGGGACGGACGCTGCGCTGCGTCCCCGACTCGGCTCGTCTTTGATTACCTTCTCTTCCCTACTTTACCTGTCTCGCCTTTTTATGGTTGGCGAAGAACAGGAAGATGATTGGGATGACGATCAGGGTGAAGACGGTGGAGGTCAGGAGGCCGCCGATGATGACCCAGGCCATGGAGACGCGGGATTCGGAGCCGGGTGTCATGGCGAGGGCCATGGGTGTCATGCCGACCATCATGGTGATGGTGGTCATGAAGATCGGCTTGAGGCGAACGCGGCCGGCTTCGATGATGGCTTCGAGGGCGCTGTGGCCTCTGTCCATCAAGGTCAGTGTATAGTCGATGAGCAGGGTGCCGTTCTTGGCGACGATGCCGTCCATGACGAGAATGCCGATCATGGAGAAGAGATTCAGGGTGTTGTGCGTAAGGAAGAGCATGAGGATGGAGCCGATGAGGCCGAGCGGCAGGGAGAACATGCGGATGAAGGGTGTGATGGTGGATTCGTAGAGGACGGCGAGCAGCATGTAGATGAGGATAAGGGCAAGGAAGAGCGCTGAGAGCAGCTCGCTGAAGGTCTCGTCCATGCGGGTGGCCTGTCCTTTGAACTGGTAGGTGACGTTATCGCCGAGGTCGGCTTTGGCGAAGGCTTTCTTGACATCGCGGGTGACATCGCCCATGGGGCGGCCGCTGAGGTTGGCGCCGATGGCGACGGAGCGCTGCTTGTTGACGCGGCGGATGGTGACGGGTCCCCTGCCGTTCTGGATGGCGGCGACGTCGCCGAGGTAGATGAGCTTGCCGGAGGCGGAGAGCGGCACGCGGGCGACGTCGGAGGCCTTGTAGCTGTCGGCATCCTTGAAGCGGACTTTGATCGCGGTGTCCTGGCCGCCGTTTTTGGGGTCGCTCTTGAGCTCGCCGGCGGAGAGGCCGGATATGGCGCTGGCAAAGGCTGTGTCGACGTCCTGCAGAGAGGTGCCGTAGGCCTTGAGCTTCTCGCGGTCGACGGTCAGGCGCAGTTCGGGCATGCCCTCGACATAGGAGGAGTTGACGTCCGTCACGCCGTCGATGGCGCGCAGGGTGTCCATGGCTTTCTCGGCGGCCGCGTCAAGCGCCGCACCATCGTTGCTGCGCAGCTCGACCTGCAGGGCGCCGCCGCCGTTCTTCGCTCCCCCACCGCCCGCGATGCCGGCGACATTCGTCTGTGTCTCGGCGACGCGCACATCGGCCGTCTTGATGTCGGCGGCGAACGCGCGCACATCGTTGGCGACCTGCCAGACCGTGCGGCTGCGCTCACGGCGGTCCACGAGCTGGACCTTGATGCGGCCTTCATAGGCCGTGCTGCCGCCGGCCTGCGTCATGTAGTACTTGACTTCAGGGATCTCGGCGAGCCTGCCCTCGATGCGCTCGGCGACGCGGTTCGTCTCGGCCGGCGAAGAGCCGACGGGCGCCTGGATGTTGACGGTGAAGCTCGACTCATCCGTCTGCGGCATGTACTCCATGCCGACGAGGCCGAGCGGCACCAGGGCGACGACAGCAGCAAAGACGGCCAGGATGGAAAGGAGCAGCTTTTTCGTATGGCGCAGGCTCCAGTTGAGCACCTCGACGTAGAGGCGCTCGGCCCGCGCCTCCACGCGGTCCATCCAGGCAAACGCGCGGTTTTTCGCGGGGTGGTAGCCCTTGCGGAAGAAGCGCGAGGCGAGCATCGGCGTCAGGGTGAAGGAGACGAAGAGCGAGAAGGCGCCGGCAAAGACGATCGTCAGGCCGAACTGGCGGAAGTACTGGCCCGTCATGCCCTGCATGAAGGCGATCGGCATGAATACGGCGGCGTCGCAGAGCGTGATGGCGATGGCCGCCATGCCGATCTCCGTCCGCCCCTTCTCGGCCGCCGTATCGGGCGCCTCTCCGAGCTTCAGGTGGCGCACGATATTCTCGAGGACGACAATCGAGTCGTCGACGAGGATGCCGACACAGAGCGTCATGCCCATCAGCGACATCATGTTGAAGGTGAAGCCCGCGAGGTACATGACGAAGAACGTCGCGATGAGCGAGGTCGGAATCGCGATCATGACAGCTGCCGTCGAGCGCCAGCCGCGCAGGAAGAAGAAGAGCACAAGGCCCGTGGTGATGAGCCCTTCTATGAGCGTGTTCATCGTGCTGTGCAGCGAGTCGCGGACGTAGTCGGCGTCATTCGAGACGACGACGAACTGGTAGTCGGGATACGTCTTGCGCAGCTTCTCGACGCTCTTCATGATGTTGGCCGCCGTCTCGACGACGTTGGCGTCGCTGTTCTTGTAGATGAGGACATTGATAGCGTCCTCGCCGTTGAGGCGGCCGTAGCGCTCCGTGCGGGCCTCGCGCTCGCGGACAGTCGCGACGGCCGTCAGCGGAATCATCTTGCCCGCCGTGTTGGCCACCTGCACCTTCTCGATATCGCTGGGCTTCTGGAACTGCGCGACAACGCGCACGTCCGACTTCGTCGTCTCCGTGTAGACAGAGCCCGACGGCACGAGCTGGTTCTCGTCCTTGATGGCCGCGGCGATCTTGGCGAGCGTCAGCTTGTAGGCCGCCATCTTTTCGCGATCGACGTCGATGGCGACTTCCCTGTCGCGGCCGCCGTGCAGCTCGACCTCCGAGACGCCGCCCGCCTGCTGGATGACCTCCGAGAAGACATTGTCCGTCTCGGTGTAGGTGTCGGCCAGGCTGTGATCCGAGAGCACGGCGAGCTCCACGATCGGCTTTGCGTTCATGTCGCGCTTGATGACGACGGGCGAGTCGGCCTCGTCGGGCAGCTTGTTGGCGATGGCCTCGACCTTCTTGCTCGCGTCGATGGCCGCCGTGTCGGCATTCGTCGCGAAGTCGAGCTCGAGCGTCACGCGCGCCCGCTCATATCTCGCCGTCGAGGTGATCTTCTTGACACCCGACACCGAGGACAGCGCGTCCTCGACCGGCTTGACGACCTCCTGCTCCACCGACTCCGCGCTCGCGCCCGGGTACTTGACCGATACCGTCACGTACGGCGTGTTGAGCGCCGGCAAAAGCTCCACGCCGATGCGATAATAGCTGTAGAGGCCGAGCACGACGAAGAAGGCGACGATCATCGAGATGCCGACCGGCCGCTTGATGGAAAGGCGTGTCATATTCATGATGGAGATTCCTCACCTTCATACGGCTCTGTCTCGACCTTCTTGCCGTCCTGCAATTTGTCCTGATTCGTCACGACGACCGTATCGCCGGGCTTAAGGCCATCGAGAATCTCGACCTCCGCATCGTTCATCAGGCCGACCTTGACCGCGCGCTCCTCCACCGTGCCGTCCTCGCGCACGACAAAGAGCACCTGGCGGCCCGTGCGCGAGAGCAGCGCTTCCTTCGGCACGCAGAGCGTCGCGCGCCGCTGCAGGATGTCGACGGCCGTATGGGCAAAGAGGCCCGCCTTGATCGTTTCGCGCGCCGCCTCGTCCGTCAGCTCGATGCGCACCTGATACGTCTTGCTCGCATCGTCCATCGCCGGGCTCACGTAGACGATCTCGCCCGCATAGTCCTCGCCGAGCGCGTCGATCGTCACCTCGACGGGCAGCCCCGTCTTGAGGATGGCCGCATCTGCCTCCGCGATCGTGCAGTCGACATTGATGTGGCTCGTGTCGACGAGCGAGAAGACCTTTGTGCCGGCCGAGACGATGGCGCCGACCTCCGCATTGCGGTAGCCGATCACGCCCGCGCGCGGCGCACGCAGGTACATGTCCTCGCGCTGGCGGCGCAGCGCATCCGTCGCGTGTTGTGCCTTCTCCGCCGTGTAGGCCTTCGACTCGACGCTCGCCGCACTGCCGCCTTCGACCTGGCCTGCCAGCACATCGAAGGCCGCCTTCGAGGCCAGGTACTCCTGCTTGACGCTGTCGAGCGTGTCCTGGGAGATCGCGCCGATCGAGTAGAGGTACTCGTTGCGCTCGTACTTCGCCTGCTCGAGCTCGAGGTCGTTGCGCGCCTTGATGTAGTTGGCATCGTACGAGGCCCGCGCCTCGCGCGCATCGGCCTGCGCCGCGCCAGCAGCCGCCGCGTTCGCCTCAATCGAGATGTCGAGGTCCCCCGTATCCTGCACCAGCAGCACATCGCCCTTCTGCACCGTGTCGCCGAGCTTCGCCCGGACCTCCGTGATGCGGCCCGTGTACTTCGGCGCGAGCGGGATATCCGCATCCGCCACCGTCTGCCCCGAGAGCGCGATGTGGCGCATCATGTCCGCGCGCGCGACCGTCACCACCTTGACGAGCGGCCTGCCGTGCGAAACCTTCTTCTTCTCCTCGCTGCCCCCGCCCATGTAGGCGCGCAGGGCCAGCGCCAGCAGCACGAAACAGACTGCCCCCACAGCGGCGAGCCTCTTCCTGTCCATCCGCCCCAGCTGACCGGATTGATGGCGCATATCCTCACATCCCTTCCTGATTATCGGTTGACTGTTTCCCTCTATTATATAAAATTCTACTCATTTTAGGAATACGACATCTTGTCAAATGTGACAATCGATATTTACAAGATAATGAAGTCGATATAAAATAGAGGCATAATGTGAAAATTTAAGGCCCTCCGCCTTGAAATACCCAAAGAAAGAGGTACCATCATGAAAGCAGTTGAAATCCGCAAAGATATCTACTGGGTCGGCGCCATCGACTGGTCCATGCGCAGCTTCCACGGCTACGAGACGAGCCGCGGCTCGAGCTACAACGCCTACCTGATCCTCGACGAGAAAATCACCCTCATTGACACCGTCAAGGAGCCGTTCAAGGAAGAGCTCCTCGAGCGCGTCGCCTCTGTCATTGACCCTTCTAAGATCGACTACATCATCTCCAACCACGTCGAGCCCGACCACTCCGGCGCCCTGCCCTTCATGATGGCCCACTGCCCGAACGCCAAAGTCATCACGAGCATCCCGCAGGGACTCAAGGGCCTCAAGGCGCGCTACGGCGACCTGCCGTACGAAGGCGTCAAGGCGGGCGACATGCTCTCCATCGGCAAGCGCACCCTGCAGTTCGTGCCGACCCCGATGCTCCACTGGCCCGACAGCATGATCACCTACTGCCCCGAGGAGAAAATCCTCTTCTCCAACGACGCCTTCGGCCAGCACCTCGCCTCCGGCAGCCGCTTCGACGACGAGAACGACCTTTCCGTGCTCTACTACGAGGCCAAGAAGTACTACGCCAACATCCTCACGCTCTACGGCCGCCAGGCACAGGCCGCCCTCAAGGCGCTCAAAGGGCTCGACATCGAGATGATCGCAACGGGCCACGGCATCATCTGGCGCTCCCACGTCCAGGAGATCCACGACCTCTACGAGAAGTGGTCCCATGGCGTCCTCGAAAAGCGCGCCGTCGTCGTCTTCGACACCATGTGGCACTCCACCGAGCAGATGGCCCGCACCATCACCGAATCCTTCCAGGAAAAAGGAGTGCCCGCCGTCTTCTACGACCTCAAGGAGAACGCCCTCTCCGACATCATGACCGACATCCTCACGAGCGAATACCTCGCCGTCGGCTCCCCGACCATCAACAACCAGATGCTGCCGACCGTCGCCTCCTTCCTCTGCTACCTCAAGGGCCTCACCGCCAAAGGCCACAAAGCCTTCGCCTTCGGCTCCTACGGCTGGGGCGGCCAGAGCATCGCCCTCGTCGAAGACGAGCTCAAAGCCGCCGGCTGCGACATCGTCCTCGACAAGCAGCGCCTGCTCAACACCCCGGACAAGGACACCCTCGAAGCCCTGCGCGAGGCCGTCCACACAATCGTCGAGTGAAATCCTCGCCAGCAAAACCGCCGTATGGCGGTTTTTTTGTGAAAAAATCCATGTGGATACAATTTGAACGCCTCTGTGTGCGATTTGAAAGAAAGGCCCTGTGCCTTTATAATAGGAGATAGTTATATCGAAGGAGGGATTTTATGCGGAAAATCGCGGTGTATGGAAAGGGCGGCATCGGGAAGTCGACGCTGACGAGCAATCTGGCGGCGGCGCTGGCGGTTCAGGGAAAAAAGGTCATCCAGATCGGCTGTGACCCGAAGGCGGACTCGACGATCAATCTGCTCGGCGGCAGGCCGCTGCAGTCCGTCATGGGCTACATGCGGGAGTTCGATGAAGAGCCCGCTTCGCTCGAGACAGTCTCGGCGCGCGGCTTTGGCGGCGTGCTCTGCATCGAGACGGGCGGGCCGACGCCGGGACTCGGCTGCGCAGGGCGCGGCATCATCGCGACGTTCAACCTGCTCGAGGACCTCGAGCTCTTCGAGCGGGAGCAGCCGGACGTCGTGCTCTACGACGTGCTCGGCGACGTCGTCTGCGGCGGCTTTGCCGCGCCGATCCGCGAGGGCTATGCGGAGGACGTGCTGATCGTGACCTCCGGCGAGAAGATGGCGCTCTACGCGGCCAACAACATCGCGACGGCCGTCGAGAACTTCGCCGACCGCGGCTATGCCAAGGTCCGCGGCGTCCTGCTGAACCGCCGCAATGTGCCGCGCGAGGAAGAGAAAGTCCAGGAGTTCGCGCGGTCACATCAGCTGCCCATCCTCGCGGATATCCCGCGCAGCGATGCGATCAGCGAGGCCGAAGAACGCGGCATGACCGTCGTCGAGTACGCGCCGGACGACCCTGTCAGCCAGGCTTTCTTCGCACTTGCAAACGATATCCTGAAAGCCTGAAAGAACGAAAAAGGGAGAATGGTGTACCGAAAAAATGAGGGATGGTGAATCATGAACGAACAGGATGCAAAGCAGAAATACGGGGCGTACTTCATCACGGCCGAGGAGCTGGCCGCCCGCCTCGACGGCAAGCAGGCCATGCCAGATGAGCTGCGCACCGACGCGCATCTCATCTGCAACACGCCTGCCGCCATCGACTTCAATTCGCCGGGCGCGCAGGGCTTTGGCGTCAAGCGCGCGGGGCTCAGCGTGCCGAGCAGCATCATGCTGCTCATCTCGCCCGGCTGCTGCGGCCGCAACACGGCGGCGCTCTCGGGCAGTGGCCATTACGGCGAGCGCTTCGCCTACCTCGCCCTCGACGAGACGGACATCGTCACAGGCAGCCACCTGACGAAGATTCCCGAGGCCGTCCGCGCCTTTGTCGCCAGCCGGGCGGAGCGCCCCTCTGTCGTCATGATCTGCCTGACCTGCGTCGACGCGCTGCTCGGCACGGACATGGAGCGCGTCTGCCGCAAGGCTGAAGCGGCTGTCAGCCTGCCCGTTCGCCCCTGTTACATGTACGCGCTGACGCGCGAGAGCCAACATCCGCCGATGCAGGCCGTGCGCGAGACGATCTACGGCCTATTGCAGCCGCGCCGAAAAAATCCGCGCCAGGCCAATCTTCTCGGCTTCTTCACGCCCGTCGCGGCAGACTCCGAACTCTTCTCACTCCTCGAGCGTGCGGGCATCCGCAAGGTCGCCGAGCTCGCCCGCTGCCAGACATACGGCGACTTTGAAGCGCTGGCCGCGGCCAACTTCAATCTCGTGCTCGTCGACGAGGCGATGAGCGCCGCCCTCGCCCTCGAGAAGCGTATCGGCATCCCCGCCATACGCCTGCGCCGCCTCTACGCGACCGACAAGATCGCAAACCAGTACAGGGCACTCGCGCACATCCTCGGCTTGGGAGCAGAGGCTATCGCCATGGAGAACGAGCGCGAGCGCGCCGAGCAGGCCGCTGCCGACTTCTGCGCGCAGTACGGCAAGAAGGCGGTCATCGCCATCGGCAGCCGGCTCAATGCCAATCCCTTCGAGCTCGCCTTGGCACTCGTGCGCCGCGGCCTCGCCGTCCGCGAGCTCTTCGCCGTGCCGACCGCTGCCGACGCATTCTACATTCGCCAGCTCGCCAAACTCGCACCCGCAACGCGCATCTACTCCACGCTGGAGCCGGCCATGCTGCACTACCGGGAGGACGCCGCCGTATCACTTGCCATCGGCGCAGATGCCTGCGCGCTCCACCCCCATGCCAAGAAATTGCCGTGGAACGACGCTGTGCAGCCCCTCGGCTACCAGGCCGCCCAAGCTCTCTTTGAAAATATGAAGAATGCTATGCGTCAGGAGAGCTCAGGCACGGCAGAGAAAAAAGTTGAGGCGGAGACTGATGACCCGCATCGCCCCGTCTCCGCCATGCCAAAGCTCTCGCTCGCCCTGCCGCCGTTCGCGCCGGACACAGCTGGCGCTGCCTCGGTGCTCTACCCGCTCGGCGGCATGACAGTCATCGTCGATGCAGGCGGCTGCGCGGGCAACATCTGCGGCTTCGACGAGCCGCGCTGGCAGGAGGGCGGCGCGCCCTCGGCCGTGTTCAGCGCGGGCCTGCGCGACATGGACGCCATCATGGGGCGCGACGAGCACCTCGTCGAGAAGGTGCGCGCGGCAGCAGCCTGCCTGCCCGTCTCCTTCGTCGGGCTCGTCGGCACGCCCGTGCCCGCCATCATCGCGACCGACTTCCGCGCGCTCTGCCGCATGATCGAGAAGAATACATCTCTGCCCGCCATTGCCGTGCGCACAGATGGCACCCACCTCTACGACAGAGGAGCCGGGGTCGCCTACGATGCACTCGTGCGGGAATTCGCGGCTGAGTTGCCCACCGGCGCGCCCCGCTCCGGCCTCGGCGTGCTCGGCCTGACGCCGCTTGACTTCTCGAAGGGCGAGCGTCAAGCCCTTCGGGAGACGCTGTGCCGTGATGCGGACGGGCCTGTCCTCTTTTTCGACAAGCTCGAAGACTTCCAGCAGGCCGCGAAGCTCCAAAGCATTCTCGCCGTCTCGCCAAGCGGTCTCAAGGCGGCGCGCCGCCTCGGACGCCAAGCCGGCATCCCCGTCAGAGCCGAGCTGCCGCCCGCCTTTATCCGCAAGGCATTTGCGACGCTGCTGGCCCGCCTCGACAGCGTGATGGATAGTGACGCACATAGGGAAATCCTTATCGTGCACCAGCAGGTCCTCGCCAATGCACTGCGCCGCGCCATCTGCCAGCGCTTCCCCGAGCTGCCCGGAAGGGCTTTGACTGTCGGCACCTTCTTTGCGCTTGACCGCGCCTTAGCGCAGCCAGGAGACTGCTGCTTCCGCGCGGAGCAGGAGTTTCACCGCTATCTGCAGGCGCATCCAGAAGCCGTCGTCATCGGCGACAGGCTGCTCGCGCGCGCCGTGCCGGAGGATTTCGGCGGCGCCGTCATCGACCTGCCGCACTTCGCCCTTTCAGGGCGCAATACCACAGTGAATACAGCAAGCAAGGATAGAGAGCTATGAAACGTTTGAACATCAAGATCTACGGCATCGTGCAGGGCGTCGGCTTCCGCCCCTTCATGAGCCGACTGGCCGACGCCTGCCGGATACGCGGCACGGTCTGCAACAAAGGCCCCTATGTCGAAGTCTTCGCCGAGGGCAGGGACGCATCATTGCAGCAATTCGTCGCGGGCATCCCGGAACAAGCACCGGAGCGCGCGGCCATCCTCAAGGTCGACGTGCACGATGTGACCGATGACAATGCCGCGCCTTACGAGGATTTTTCCATCATCGAGAGTGCCAAGGAGCGCGGCGACATCTTCGTCTCGCCCGACATCGCGACGTGCGACAAGTGCCGCGCGGAGCTCTTCGACCCGCACGACCGCCGCTACCTGCACCCCTTCATCAACTGCACGGCCTGCGGCCCGCGGCTGACCATCCTCGAGGCCATGCCGTACGACCGCGAGCGCACGAGCATGAAGGAATTCCCGATGTGCGAGGCCTGCCACGAGGAGTACGTCTCGCCCGAGAGCCGCCGCTACGATGCGCAGCCCGTCTGCTGCAACGACTGCGGCCCCGAGGTCTACCCGCTCGGCCATGAGGCAGTGCGAGGGGCCGCTGCCATCAAGGAAGTGCGCCGCGTCCTCGCTGCGGGCGGCATCGCGGCCATCAAGGGCATCGGCGGCTTCCACCTCGCCTGCGATGCGACGAGCGAAGAAACCGTGAAGCGGCTGCGCGCGCTCAAGCACCGCCCGCAGAAGCCCTTTGCCGTCATGATGCGCGACGAGGCGGCCGTGCGGAGCGCCTGCCACCTCGAGCCCGGCGAAGAGGCGATGATGACGGGCCACCAGAAGCCCATCCTGCTGCTGCGCCGCCGCCAGGACAGCCCGCTCGCGCCGAGCGTCGCGCCCGGCAATCCCAAGGTCGGCGTCATGCTGCCGTACGCGCCGGTGCAGATGCTGATCTTCGACTACCCCGGGGACACGTCAGAAGTGCCCGCCATGCTTGTCATGACGAGCGGCAATCCATCAGGCGCGCCCATCTGCCACAATGACGCAGAAGCACAGGAAGCGCTCGCGCCGCTCTGCGACGTCATTCTCTCGCACGACCGCCGCATCCGCTTGCGCGCCGATGACTCTGTCATGGACTGGTTTGAGGAAAAGCCCTACATGGTCCGCCGCAGCCGCGGCTTCGCCCCGCTGCCCTTCATGCTCAGCGCACCGCTCAAAGGCCAAGTGCTCGGCATCGGCGGCGAACTCAAGAACACCTTCTGCCTCGCGAGCAACCACCTCTTCTACCCCTCGCCCTACATCGGCGACATGAGCGACCTGCGCACCGTGCTCGCGCTCAAGGACTCCGTCCAGCTCATGGAATCCCTGCTCGAGAACAAGCCTGAGGCCATCGCCTGCGACCTGCACCCGCGCTACAACACCACCACCGTCGCGGAAGCGCTTGCCAAGGAAGCCGGGGTGCCGCTCCTGAAGGTCCAGCATCACTACGCGCACATCCTCTCCTGCATGGTCGAGAACGACTGGCAGGGGCCCGTCATCGGCGTCTCGTTCGACGGCACGGGCTACGGCACGGACGGCACGATCTGGGGCGGCGAGTTCCTGCTCGCCGACTACCGGAGCTTCTCGCGCCTCGGATCCATCGAGCCGTTCTGGCAGGCGGGCGGCGACCGCTCTTCGCGCGAGGGCTGGCGCATTGCCGTCAGCTTACTCAGGGACAGCCTGATGAGAGAGCTGCAGGGCAGCAGCCCAGCAGATATCGATGCGGCCTGGAAAGAGCAGTGCCTCGCGCTCGGCCTCTGCGACGAGAAGGAATTCGCCGCGCAGTCCTTCATGCTGCAGCACCGCGTCAACTGCATCGAGTCGACGAGCGCCGGGCGCCTCTTCGACGGCGTCAGCGCCCTCCTCGGACTGCGCCGCCAGGCGACGTTCGAGGGCGAGGCCTCGATGGCCCTGCAGTTCGCCGCCGAAGAATGGGATGGCCCTGCTGAACCGCTCTCGCTGCCCGTGCGCCAGGCGCTAAAGGGCGGGCGCTTCCTGCTGCCGACGACGGCGCTCTTCGGTGCCCTCGTCACGCTGCACGAGCAGGGACGGCCGGCCCGCGAACTCGCCCGGCTCTTCCACCAGACCTTGGCCGAGCTCATCGGCGCGGGCTGCGAACGCGCGCGCCAGCAGACGGGCGTCACCACGGTCGCCCTGAACGGCGGCGTCTTCCAGAACACCCTGCTGACGCGGCTGACAAAGGAGCGCCTCGAGCGCGCGGGCTTCCGCGTGCTGCTGCACAGCCTGCTGCCGCCCAATGACGGCGGCATCTGCGTCGGCCAGGCCGCCTTTGCCATGTATGCCCTGCAAGAACGCTGATTCTATTTATACGAAAGGAAGTCTTATCATGTGTGTTGGTTTACCCGCTAAAGTCGTGCGCATCCAGGATGGCATGGCGCTCGTCGACGCCTCGGGCGCCCGCCGCGAAGTCTCGGCAGAGCTGCTCTCTGACATCGACCCCGGCGACTACGTCATGGTCCACGCTGGTCTTGCCATCGCCAAAATCACCGCAGAGGACGCAGAAGAGACGGACGAGGTCCTGCGCGATGTGGAGGACGCCGAATGAATACCGCTATCGAAAAGGCCCGCGCCATCATCACGGGGTATCGCGGGCCGAAAATCCGCATCATGGAGGTCTGCGGCACTCACACGCACGAGATCTTCCGCCTCGGCATCCGCAGCCTGCTGCCCGAGAATGTCGAGCTCATCTCGGGGCCGGGCTGTCCCGTCTGCGTGACGCCCGTCTCCTACATCGATGAGGCAATCTTCCTCGCCGAAGAGCGCCATGCCACGATCTGCACCTTCGGCGATCTCGTGCGCGTGCCGGGCACAGAGAAGACGCTTGCGGATGCGCGCAGCCGCGGGGCCAGCATCCAGGTCGTCTACACGCCGCTCGACGCGGTCACCTACGCAGAGGAGCATCCCCGAGAGGAAGTCGTCTTCCTCTCTGTCGGCTTCGAGACGACGACGCCTTCCGCCTGCCTGGCACTCAAGCGGGCCGAAGCACAGGACATCGCGAACTTCTCGCTGCTGACGGCCAACAAGACCATGCCGGCTGCCTACGAGGCGATGGCCAGCCACACGGATGCCTACCTCTATCCCGGCCATGTCTGTGCCATCACAGGCACAAGCCTGCCAGAGTCCCTGACGAAGCAGGGCATCTCGGGCGCCGTGGCCGGCTTTACGGCCAGCGAACTCCTGACGGCACTGGCCGTCATCCTCGAGAAATCGCGAAGCGGCGAGCCGTTCTTCGTCAACGCCTACCCGCGCGTCGTGCGCCCCGCGGGCAACCCGGCTGCCCGCGCACTCGTCGAAACGTACATGGAGCCGTGCGATGCGACCTGGCGCGGCCTCGGCACCTTAAAGGCGAGCGGCCTGAAGATACGCCCCGCCTTCGCGCCGCGCGATGCCAGGGTGCGTTTTTCCCTGCCGTCGATGAGCGGGCGGGAAAATCCCGCCTGTCACTGCGGCGCCATCCTGCAGGGGCTCGAACGGCCGGTGGACTGCCCGCTCTACGGCAGGGCCTGTACTCCGGACCACCCCATCGGCGCCTGCATGGTCTCGCGCGAAGGTGCCTGCTCGGCCTACTATCTCTACGGAGGACTTGGGAGGAATTTTGCATGACAACAGACGATATGCACAGCGACAGAGATGCCTGCATCACGCTGGCTCACGGTGCCGGCGGCCGCCAGACGGCAGCGCTCATCGCGCGCGTCTTTGCGCACCATTTCCAGAACCCCGACTTCACCGCCGACGATGCGGCCATTCTGCCCGTCGGCACCTTCGCCACGGGCAGGGCCGCCTTCACGACAGACGGCTTCATCGTCTCGCCCTGGCAGTTCCCCGGCGGCAACATCGGCAAGCTCAGCATCTGCGGCACGGTCAACGATCTCGCCTGCATGGGCGCTGTGCCGCGCTATCTCTCCTGCGCCTTCCAGATTGAGGAGGGCTTTCCGCTGCAGGATCTCGAGGCCATCGCGGCCGCCATGGCCAAGACAGCTAAGACGGCCGGCGTCCGCATCGTCGCGGGCGACACGAAAGTCGCCGGGCGCGGACAGGTCGACAAGGTCTTTATCACGACGACGGGCATCGGCGAGTGCATGGAGGGCGCTCATCCCTCCGGTTCGCGCGCCGAAGCGGGCGATGCCATCATCGTCACGGGCGACATCGGCCGCCATGGGGCCGCCATTCTCGTCGCGCGCCGCGACTTCGCCATTGACGCCGCCATCACGAGCGACTGCGCGCCGCTCGCCGCTGCTGTCAAGGCCATGTTCGACGCGATCCCCGACCGGGCGGCCATCCACACGATACGCGATGCCACGCGCGGCGGCGTCGGCACTGTCCTGCACGAGATTGCCGCCGAGAGCCAGGTCGGCATCGAACTGAATACCTCAGCCATCCCAGTCGCGCCCGAAGTGCGCGGCGTCTGCGGCCTGCTCGGCCTCGAGCCGCTCTACCTCGCCTGCGAGGGACGCCTCGTCATCTTCGCACCACAGGCCATCGCGCCAACGCTCGTCGAAGTCCTCCGCACCCTGCCCGACTCGCGCCAGGCCTCCGTCATCGGCAGAGTCACGCCGGATTTCTCGGGCCGGGTCGTCCTGAACACCGAGATCGGCACGAAGACCCTGCTGCCCGAGCCATCGGGAGAACTACTGCCGCGCATCTGCTGATGGATTCCCTGATACTTGCTGACAGATTGAGGTGACCTCCATGCTCAAACGGATTTCCACCCTGCCTGGCCCTTTGCCCGAAAACACGGTCTGCGTGCCGATCGGCAGGGCCGGCTTCCCCGCGCCTTTCCCGCACGGGCTCGAGTACTCGCCGCCCTGCCGCGGCACCTGGAACATCGTCCACACCGGCATGCTCGTTCCCGAAGCACACCAGATCTTCATCTGCGCCTCCGGCTGCCTGCGCGGCGTCGTCCTGACGGCCGCCGAGATGGGTCTTATGGGGCGATTCTCGTCGATTGAATTGCGCGAATCCGACCTCACGGGCCGCGACAACGAGCAACTCATCCTCGCAGGCGTCGCAGACATCCTCGCGCGCCTGCCCGAGAAGCCGTGCGCCGTGCTGCTCTTCCCCGCCTGCGTCCACCACTTCCTCGGCTGCAATCTGCGCTACGTCTACCGCGAACTCCGCCGGCGCCATCCGGGCATCGACTTCGCCGAATGCTTCATGGACCCCATCCGCCAGACACGCCACCTGACCCCGGAGGAGCGCCTGCGTCGCGCGATCGGCCGCCTGTTGCCAGAGCTTCCGAAAAAGAAGCAGGCCTCCTTCTTCGGAAACAACCTCAGGGCACCCGCCGAACACGATGCCGCCCGCCTGCTGCGCGAGAACGGCTGGGCCGTGCGCGATATGGCGGACTGCGCGAGTTACGACGAGTTCCGGGAGCTCGGCGCCTCCTCGCTCCAGCTCTTCACGAATCCGTTCAGCCTGCCCGCCGTGCGCGACCTCAGGGAACGGCTGCAGCAGGATTACTTCTACCTGCCGCAGTTCTGGGACGAAGATGCTATCGAACAGCTCTTGATGCAGCTTGCCGAACGCCTCGGCATCAAGGCCCCCGACTGCACAGAAGCACGCCAGAAGGCCGAGCAGACACTAGGCGAGGCACAAGACCTTATCGGCCAGACGCCGATTGCCATCGACCTCACGTTCACCTTCCGCCCGCTCTCGCTCGCCCGCCTCCTGCTACGCCACAGCTTCCATGTCACCAAGATCTACGCCGACGCCATCAGCCCGGAAGAAGAAGCTGACTTCCGTTACCTGCAGGAACATCACGGCGATATCGAACTCTGGCCGACAAAAGCGCCGCTGCTGCGCAAGCTGCCGCGCCCCGCACATGCAGAGGTAGCACCGGCCTGCCTGGCCCTCGGACAGAAGGCCGCCTTCTTCCAGGGCACGCAGCATTTCGTCAACCTGGTAGAGGGCGGCGGCCGCTGGGGCTTTTCCGCCATCGAATCGCTGGCCCATGATATGATCGCCGCCTACCGGACGCCCAAAGACATCGAGGCAAATGTCCGGCGCAAGGGATTAGGAGGCCCCTCACTGCTATGAAACACGTTGCCCGCATCCTCTCCACATACTCCGCCGACACCTTCGGCGTCTGCTCCGCCCTCTACGAGCTCGGCGGCATGATCGTCATCCACGACCCGTCGGGCTGCAACTCGACGTACACGACGCACGACGAGCCGCGCTGGTTTGCAGAGCCGAGCCAGATCTTCATCTCCGCCCTGACCGAGCAGGACGCCATCCTCGGCAACGACAGCAAGCTTATCGCCGATATCGCCGAGGCTGCCAAAGACCTTCGACCGCGCTTCATCTGCCTGATCCCCTCGCAGATTGCCCACATGATTGCTACCGACTGCCGCGCCATCTGCCGCATCCTCGAGAAGAAGACCGGTATCCCCGCCTTCACCCTGCCGACGAACAGCATGCACTACTACGAGCGCGGCATCTTCTTCGCCCTGCAGAAGCTCGCAGAGATTGCCTGCCAAGCCCTGCCGGAAGCGGCTGCCCCCACGCACCTTCCAGCGGCCAAATGGCTCAGCGAAGAAGAGCTCCACAAGCTCCGCCAGAAGAAAGGCAAGGCCCTGCGCGTCAACGTGCTCGGCGCCACACCGTTCGACTTTGCCATGAATGGCAGCATCGATTCCATGCGCCACTGGCTCGAAGCGCGCGGCTGTCATCTCGCAAGCTGCTGGGCCATGGGCTCCGACCTCGACATCATCCTCGCCTCGCATGAGGCCGACCTCGACCTCGTCCTGAGCTATGGCGGACTCGGCGCCGCGCGCGTCCTGCGCGAGCGCGCCGGCATCCCCTACCGCATCGGCATCCCCTTCCCGCACTGCGCCTCATCCAGAGACGATGCGGCCTGCCCACCGGAAGGGCCCGCCTATATCATCGGCGAGACCGTCTTCGCCGAGTCATTAGCACGCGCCCTAGAAGAGGCCACCGGACAGCCCTTCACTGCCATCGTGCCGATGGAGACAGACGAAGAGCTCCTGCTGCCCGGCACTCTCTGCCTGACCGACGAAGACGAGCTCGCCCCCGTTCTACGCGAGGCCGCGCTGATCATCGCCGACCCGCTCTACCAGCCCATCTGCCCCGCAGGCGCAGCTTTCCTCTCTCTGCCACATATCGCCTTCTCGGGCCGCCTCTACGAAAAGACCATCCCCAATCTCATCGAAGAAGAAGCGTTCACCGACTTCGTCCAGAAAGTCCAGAAAAACCTGGGCAAACTCCCGCAGAATCGCGTATAATAGAGAGTGTGTTGACCGAAACTATTTCTCATTTTCAAAGGAGCTCCCATGATATTGACCATCGCCCACACCTTCGCCTACGCTCTCATCCAGACGTTCGGCTTCTCTATCTTCACCCTCGCCCTGCAGCGCCTCGGACGACTCAAGCGCCTCTACCGCCTCAAGGCCTTCTTCTTCCTGCTGCTCATGAACGCTGCCGGCATCATGACATACGGCGAAGCCGCCTGGCAGCGCGTCACCACGCCCATCGCCGCCGCCCTCTTCCTCATCGGCATGGCCTTCTTCTTCGCCAGCCACCTCTACCTCGGCTGGAAGCGCCTCAGGAAATGATTTCTATAGTTTAGCTTCATAGTAAAATACTATTTACCATAAAAAGGAAGTATTTCACAGATCCCGAAATCCATGTCATAATGTACGTAAATAGAGTTTGTTGATATTCATAAACAATGATAATAAAAAGGGAGCGATACTTATGATGGATCTCTGGTTCAATCACGTGAAGAGCTATACGCAGGATATCCTGGCGGAGAATGCGGACAATCTGAAGCAGTTCGAAATTCGTCCCGGTGTCTACTCCAACGTAGATCCTGCTGACCTGCGCGATGTAAAGGCGGCGGATTTCGACTTGCTCGACAAGAACTGACCGACAGGCATCGATAGACAAGCGACGACAAAAAGCGGACCACATGCTCGATTGAGTATGTGGTCCGCTTTTTGCTGTGCCTGCATCAGCTGAACAGCGCGATCTGGTCGCTCTCACTCATGCCGTCGAGACAGCCGTGGCTGCGCAGGATCTCGATATTTGTCTTGGAGATGCCCGAGCGGCGGCGCAGGTCTTCGATAGAGGTGAAGGAACCGTCCTTGCGCGCCTCGACGATGCCCTGGGCGGCCTTCTGGCCCATGCCGGCGAGAGCCGCAATCGGCGGCAAGAGTGCGTTGCCGTCAATGATGAACTTGTCGGCGCCGGAGCGGTAGAGGTCGACGCGCTCACAGGAATAGCCGCGCAGGTACATCTCCCAGGCGAGCTGGAGGACGATGAGTGTGGCGTTCTGCTTGGCATCGAGCTTCTTCTCCTTGCCCATGGCCTCGAGCTCCTTGATATGCTGGCCGACGTAGTCCTTGCCGCGCGCGACGACATTGGCGTCGAATTCGGCCGCGCGGATGGAGAAGTATGCCGCATAGTAGGCGAGCGGGTAATGGACTTTGCAGTAGGCAATGCGGTAGGCCATCATGACGTAAGCCGTCGCATGGGCGCGCGGGAAGAGGTACTTGATCTTCTGGCACGACTCAATGAACCACTCGGGGATGCCGCCCTTCCTGAGAATCTCGACGACATCCTCCGCGATGCCCTTGCCCTTGCGGACTTTCTCCATCGTCTTGAAGGAAAGCAATGGGTCGATGCCGTTGTGAATGAGGTACATCATGATGTCGTCGCGCGCAGAGATGGCGTTCTTGATCGTGCACTGCCCGCTCCTGATGAGGTCCTGTGCATTGCCGAGCCAGACGTCCGTGCCGTGCGAGAAGCCCGAGATGCGCACGAGGTCCGAGAAGACGTCGGGCTGTGTGTCGTCGATCATCTGGCGCGTGAACGGCGTGCGGAACTCAGGGATGCCGAAGGTGCCGCTCGTCGCGCCGAGTTCCTCCGGCGTGACGCCGAGGGCCGTCGTCGAGTTGAAGATAGACATCGTAGCCTCATCGTCGAACGGGATGGTCTTCGGGTCGCGGTGCGTGAGGTCTTCGAGCATCTTGATGACGGTCGGATCATCGTGACCGAGGATGTCGAGCTTGACGAGACGGCTGCTGATTGAGTGGTAATCGAAATGCGTCGTGATCGTGCCGCAGTTCATGTCGTTGGCCGGATGCTGGATTGGCGTGAAGAAGTGGACGTCCATGTTACGCGGCACGACCATGATGCCGGCCGGGTGCTGGCCCGTCGTCGACTTGACGCCCATGCAGCCATGGGCCATCTTGTCGATGTAAGAGATGTGCTTCTTGACGCCCTTCTCCTCGTAGAATTTCTTGACGTAGCCGAAGGCCGTCTTGTCGGCGACGGTCTGGATGGAGCCAGCGCGGTAGACGTTGTCCTTGCCGAAGAGGATCTCTGTGTACTTGTGGGCAACGGGCTGATAGGCACCGGAGAAGTTCAGGTCGATGTCCGGGACCTTGTCGCCGTCGAAGCCGAGGAATACGGCGAACGGGATGTCGTGGCCGTCCTTGATGAGCGGCGTGCCGCAGACCGGGCAAACCTTGTCCGGCAGGTCGTAGCCGCAGCCGTAGGAGCCGTCAGTGATGAACTTGCTGTACTGGCAGTGCGGGCAGCGCCAGTGCGGCGGCAGCGGGTTGACCTCGGTGATACCCGTCATCGTGGCGATGAAGGACGAGCCGACGGAGCCGCGCGAGCCGACGAGGTAGCCATCGTCGTTCGATTTCTTGACGAGGCGCTGCGCGATGAGGTAGAGCACCGAGAAGCCGTGGCCGATGATGGGCTTGAGCTCCTGCTTGAGGCGGTCCTCGACGATTTTCGGCAGATTCTCGCCGTAGAGCTCGCGCGCCTTCTTGTAGGACATCTCGCGGATTTCCTCGTCAGCGCCCGGGATCTGCGGCGAGTAGAGATCATCCGGGATCGGCTTGAAGCGCTCGATCTGATCGGCGATCTTGCGCGGATTCGTCACGACAGCTTCATAGGCCGCTTCCTCGCCGAGGTATGAGAACTCCTGGAGCATCTCATCCGTCGTGCGCAGGTAGAGTGGCGGCTGCAGCTCGGCATCGTCAAAGCCCTTGCCCTTCATGAGGATGGCGCGGTAAATGCTGTCCTCGGGGTTGAGGAAGTGGACATCGCACGTCGCGACGAGCGGCTTGCCGAGCTTCCCCGCAATCTCGGCGACCTTGAGGTTGATCTGGATGAGGTCGTCATCCGTCTGGATCGCGGGGTACTTGTCGCTGCGCTTGAGGAAGTCGTTGTTGTGGATGGGCTGGATCTCGAGGTAATCGTAGAACGAGGCAATCTCCATGAGCTCCTCGTCCGTGCGCTGCTCCTCGATGGCGCGGATGAGCTCGCCGGCCTCGCAGGCGGAGCCGATGAGCAGGCCGCTCCTGTACTCCTCGATGATGTGCTTCGGCAGGCGCGGCTGGCGGTGGAAGTAGCGCAGATGCGCGAGCGAGACGAGCTGGTAGAGATTGCGCAGGCCGTTGGGGTTCTTCGCGAGCATGATGATGTGGTTCGCACGCTTCTGCAGGGGATCGCTCTCGACGAGATAGCCCTCCATGCCGTAGATGACCTTGAGGTCGCTCTTGCAGCTGCTCAGGGCCTTGGCCGCATCCGGGAATGCCTGCACGACGCCGTGGTCCGTGACCGCGACGGCGGGCCAGCCCCAGCGGTCGGCCGTCTTGATGAGGTCCTTGACGGAGACGACGGCGTCCATGCTGCTCATCGTCGTGTGCGCGTGGAGCTCGACGCGCTTGACCTCGGCGTGGTCCTCGCGGCTCTTCTTCTCCTTCTTGGCGAGGCTGTTGACGAAAAGCACGTACTCGTTCATGAAAGTGTCGAAGCGCACGGAGCCCTGCACGCGCACGGCCATGCCTTCCTTGAGTGCAGCCATGACCTCGTCGCAGTCGGGCTCCGGTTCGCCGCTCTTGCGGCGGCGTCCCTTCGTGAAGAACTTCTTGCAGGCGATGCCGTCGGTATCGTCGGAGATGCAGAAGGTCAGAAGCTTCGTACCCGACTTGAACTCGAGCAGGCGGATGCCCGACCCAGGGCCCTCGCCGATCGTGCCCTCGACGACGACACTCTTGATCTCGCCGACGAGTTCAGTGATCTTATGCAGCGCACCCGAGACGCCGCGGCCAAAGATGAGATTGCCCCTATCCTGCACGACGACCGGCTCATTCTCGTGGGCCGTATGATCCGCAGGCTTCACCGTCTTCTTCGCAGGCTTCGGCGCAGCCGCCTTAGACGCAGCAACTTCATGGGCGGGAGCGGCCGCTTCATAGCGCGAAAGCGGTGCGCGCTCGTCTGCCGTGCTCGCTGTGCGGGCAAAGGTCGGCGCAGGAATGCCGCCCTCCTCCACTTCGCCTGCGGAGCGCTCTGCCGCTTCTTCAGCAGCGCGGGCTTCCTTGGCGCGGCGGGCCTTCTCGTGCTGCAGCGCCTCGAGGTAGTCGGGGTTCTGGAAGCTGTCATCGACCTCGAGGTTCTGCAGGACTTCCTCGCTGGCCTCGCACTCGACGTGGCAGCGGTAGCCGACCGCCTTCTCGATGATCTGGCTCATGACCTGCGTGACGGAATGCGCGCGCATGATCTCGCCGCCGAGCTCGCCCGGCACATCGATGAGGATGTGGCTGCCGTCGACCGTGTATTTCGAGCGCTTCAAGAGCTCGTAGACCGTCGGATTGCCCTCCGCCGTCTCGTAGACGAGCCTTGGCCAGATCTTCGCGAGAGCGTCCTCGATGTTGACGACATCCTGGTAGAAGACGACAGCGTCGAGCTGGCACTTCTTGGCGATCTGGTCGGCTGCCGATTCGAGCAGTGCTTCCGGCAGCAATGTCTGCGTGCTCAGCGCGATCTCCCAGCTGTTTGTGCGCGTGCAGACCTCGACGTGGCGGATCGTGGCCTCGCGCAGGAGTGCCTTATCCCCTTCTTCCAGCCGCATGCCCTGCACGAGCTGCCAGAACATATTCTTCCGACTCGGAACAATCCGGAATTTCTGCATCTGCTGCCATCCTTTCGCATGTATAGATATAGAAAACCGGCACAAAGTGCCGGCATTTGATTCTGCTACCCTATATTATATGGGATACGGCGGGAGACTGCAATAGGCAGTTCTCGCCATTCGACTTTATTCAACCTTGACCTGGAGCCAGAGCTTGGTGTAGAGCTTATCGATGGCTTCGCCGAGATACTGGTACGTCTCCTGACCGCAGTAGACCGCGGGGTCGGGGAAGGCAATCTCTATTTCGTCCTCGTCCATGTCGTCCTCGACGAGCGCCTGGACGGCAGTGTTCGGCGTGGAGTAGCCGAGTACCTCGAAGTTCTTCGCAGCGATGTCCGGGCGGCAGAGGAAGTCGATGAACTTGTGGGCATTCTCCACATGCTTGGCCTTCTTCGGGATGACCCAGCCATCCATCCAGAGGTTCGTGCCCTCCTTGGGCGCCGGGCAGAACGCGAGGTCCGGATTGGCCTTGAGCAGGTTGATGGCCTCACCCGAGTAGATGACGCCGAGCGCGGCCTCGCCCGAGGCGAGCTTGTCGCGGATGTCGTCGACGCCGTAGGCCTGGACGAGCGGCTTCTGCGCGATCAGCATGTCGCGCGCCGCCTCAAGCTCCTTCGAGTCCTTCGTGTTCATGGAATCGCCCATGAGGCGCAGCGGAATCATGAAGGCATCACGCGCGGAATCCTGCATGAGAATCTCGTCCTTGTAGGCCGGGTCGAAGAGAGGCGACCAGCTGTCAATCTCACCATCTTCACTGTGAATGAGCTTCTTGTTGTACATAAGGCCGACCGTTCCCCAGCAGTACGGGATGGAATAGCGGTTGCCCGGGTCGTACGACTCAGCCTGCTTGAGGAAATCCTCGCCGATGTACTTCTTGGCATTCGGCAGCTGGTCGTAGTCGAGCGGCTGCAAGAGGTCGTTCTCGGCCATCTTCTGGATCATGTAGTCCGACGGGCAGATGAGGTCGTAATTCGTCGCTCCCTCCTTGACGCGCGGGTACATGCTCTCATTCGTGTCGAACTCGTCGAGCACGACGTGGATGCCCGTCTCCTCCTCGAACTGCGCGATGACGTCCGGGTCGAGGTAGTCGCCCCAGCTGTAGATGTAGAGCGTGTCATCCCCCTCCTCTTCCTCCTCGGCCAGGCTGTCACAGCCCGCCGTGAAGAAGGCCGTCACGAAGCACAGGAGCAATAATAGAGCCGATAGTTTCTTCATCATACCCACTCCTTTCCCTGGCGGCGTTTCAGCAGGCGCCAGTTGACCATGAGCAGTGCCACAAAGGCGATGACGCCGAGGAAGAACAGTGTGGAGAGCGCGTACATCTCGGGATGGATGCCGAGCTTGAGCTGCGCGTAGATGGCTGTCGTCAAGGTGTCGATGCCCGCGCCCTTCGTGAAGTACGTCACGATGAAGTCGTCGGCCGACATGGCAAAGGAGAGCAGGAAGGCCGCGGCGATGCCGGGGCGCAGCTCCGGCAGGATGACCTTGCGGAACGCCTGGAAAGGCGTCGCGCCGAGGTCGAGCGCAGCCTCGTAGCAGACGTGGTCGAGTCCCATGACCTGCGGCAGGATGCAGAGCATCGCGTAGGGCAGGTTGATGACGACGTGCGCCATGAGAATCGTATCGTAGCCGAGGCGCAGGCCGAGGCCGAGAAACAGCAGCATCAGCGAGATGCCCGTGACGATGTCGGCGTTGAGGAGCGGCACATTCGCGAGGCCGCGGAAGACGAGCTGGCTCTTCTTCGAGAAATTGCGGATGGCAAGCGCCGTGATGAGCCCGAGGAGCGTCGCGAAGAACGCAGCCGTCAGGCCGATCGTCAATGTATTGAGGAATGCCTCAATGATGTCTTCGCTCGTGAAGAGCTTCTCGTACCACTGCAGGGTGAAGCCCGTCCACTGGCCGCGGTAGCGGCTCGCATTGAACGACTGCGCGATGAGGACAAGGATTGGCGCGTAGAGGAAAACGATGATGATGCCGAGATAGATTTTCTTGAGCTTTGCCATCACGAATCCACCTCCTGCTCCTTCGCATTGCGCTCCGAAAAGGCTTCTACCACGATATTGAGGATGATGAAGACCATGAGGATCATCGAGAGGGCGCTGCCGAGCTGCCAGTCATAGGCGGCCGTGAACTCCTGCTCGATGATGTTGCCGATCAGGAGGATCTTATTGCCGCCGAGGAGCGCACTGATGACGAAGGTCGTCAGCGCGGGGATGAAGACCATCGTGCAGCCGCTGATGACGCCGGGAAGCGAGAGCGGGAAGACGATGCGGCGGAAGGTCTGCCAGCGGCCCGCGCCGAGGTCGTGCGCCGCTTCGATGATGCTCTTGTCGATGTGCGAGAGCGAGACGTAGAGCGGCAGCACCATGTACGGCAGGAAGTTGTAGACCATGCCGATGACGATGGCCAGCGGCGTGTTGATGAGCGTGACCTCCGGCAGCGCGAGCGCGTGCAGCACCATGTTGATGATGCCGTTCTTCTCGAGGATGGTCTGCCAGGCCATCGTCGTCAGGAGCGAGTTCATCCAGAGCGGCAGCAGGAACAAGAGGAAGATCAAGACCATGCGGCCGCGCTTGATCTCCTGCAGGATCATGCAGAGCGGATAGGCGAGCACGAGGCAGATGACGGTGCTGACGAGTGCGAGCTCCACCGAGAGGCCGAGCGCCCTGAGATACTCCATCTGCACGGCCTCCCAGAGGTTCGCGAGCGTGAAGGCCCCTTCCCCATCCGTCAGGCCGTGATAGAGGACGAAGAAGAGCGGCAGCACGATGAAAAGGACGGCCCAGACCGTGAACGGCGCTGCAAACAGCCGCGCAACGCTTTTGCTGTCATGCATCATGCGCCGCCTCCTCATCTTCCGAAGCAGGCTTGGCCATGATCTGGATGTTCGCCGGCGCCAGGCGGATGCCGACTTCCCGGCCCTGCTCGTGGCCCGTGATTGTCTGGACAAGCCACGAGAAGCCGCCCGCCTCGATCGTGATGTCGTAGACCGTGCCCTTGAAGACGACAGAGCGGATGGTGCCGCGGTACTGGCCGGCCTCCGGCGCACAGATCTGGATGTCTTCCGGACGGATCTGGACATCGACAGGGACATTCTCGCCAAAGCCCGTGTTGATGCACGGGATGTCCTTGCCCAGGAGATGGACGAGCTTGTCGCGCACCATGATGCCGTCGATGATGTTGCTGTCACCGATGAAGTCTGCGACAAAGGCGTTCTCCGGCTCATTGTAGACACTCTCCGGCGTGCCGATCTGCTGGACCCAACCCTGGTTCATGACGACGACCGTGTCCGACATCGAGAGGGCCTCCTCCTGGTCGTGCGTGACGAAGACGAAGGTGATGCCGAGCTCGCGCTTGATCTTGACGAGCTCGCGCTGCATGCTCTGGCGCAGTTTGAGGTCGAGCGCTGAGAGCGGCTCGTCGAGCAGCAGGACCTTCGGCTCGTTGACGACGGCGCGCGCGATGGCGATACGCTGCTGCTGGCCGCCCGAGAGCGCCGTGACGTCGGCATGCTCGTAGCCATCGAGGTTGACGAGCTTCAGCGCATACTTGATCTTGTCGCGGATGTAGGCGGCGGACTTGCCCTTGATCTTGAGGCCGAAGGCGATGTTCTCAGCCACATCCATGTTCGAGAACAGGGAATACTTCTGGAAGACGGTGTTGACCTGCCGCCTCTCCGGCGGCAGCTTCGTGATGTCCTGCCCGTCGAACAGGATGCGCCCCTTGTCCGGCCGCTCAAAGCCGCCTATGAGGCGCAATGTCGTCGTCTTGCCGCAGCCCGACGGCCCTAAGAGCGTCAGGAATTCGTTTTCGTGAATGACGAGGTTCAGGTCCTCCAGGATCTGACGGCTGCCATAGAATTTGTCGATATGCTCGAGTCTCAGCAATTCTTTCTCCAATTTTCACTCTCCCATCTGATACAGTCGCATTACAAGCTCGCGTTACTGAAATCGCAATATAAAAAGCCGAAAAACGGCCCTTCTATTCTATCATAGAAGAGCCATTTGTTTCAATTCACAATTCAGTTGTCGTTGTGTCAAACGCTGACGACCTGTCGCAAAACACGGCTTCAGGACTTCTGGCTGGCAAGTTCGTCCTCGGCTGCCTCGCCTGCGCCCTGGTAGTCGATCTGCTGGCCCTTCTTCTCAAAGGCCACGACGTGCTCCTCGTAATCGAAGCACTCCTGCGCGATGTCCTTGTTGAGCCAGAGCAGGCAGATGAGGTTCGGGATGATCATGAGGCCGTTCATCGTATCGGAGAAGTTCCAGACGACCTCGAGCGTCGTCGTCGCGCCGACAAAGGTCACGAGCGAGAAGATGACGCGGTAGGCCATGATGACTGGACGCTTCTCGATCAGGTATTCGAGCGCCTTCTCGCCATAGTACTCCCAGCCGAGGATGGTCGAGAACGCGAAGAGCGCAATCGAGACGGAGACAATGAGCTTCGCGTACGGGCCAAAGACCGTCGAGAACGCGAGGATCGTCAGCTGGACGCCAGAGACGAGCTTGCCCGTCGCCGGGTCGACCGTGCCGAGCACACCGGATGAGGCGATGACGAGGCCCGTGAGCATGCAGATGATCATCGTGTCGAAGAAAGTGCCCGTCATGTTGACGTAGCCCTGGCGCGAAGCGTGGTCCGTGCGGGCCGCAGCCGCTGCAATCGGCGCGGAGCCGAGACCAGCCTCATTGGAGAATACGCCGCGCGCGACGCCCCAACGCATGGAGGTCAGCATCGAAGCGACGATGGAACCGCCGATGCCGCCCGCGACAGAATCAAACGAGAAGGCCATGCGGAACATCTCCGCGATGCCGGATGGCACGGCCTCAAAGTTGGCGCAGATGACGACAATCGAGATGAGGAAGTAGAAGGCGGCCATGACCGGCACGATGATGCTCGAGACGAAACCGATGCTGCGGATGCCGCGCACGAGGACGCTGAGCGCCATGACTGCGATGACGCCGCCGATGAGCCACGTCGGGATGCCGTAGCTGCTCGAGAGCGCTGCCGCGATCGAGTTGGCCTGCGTCATGTTGCCGATACCGAAGGAGGCAAGCACGACAAAGAGCGAGAACAGGAACGCAAGCGTGCGGCCGACGTACTTGTTCTTGATGCCGTTCTTCATCGCGTACATCGGGCCGCCGGCCATCTCGCCGACACTGTTCGTCTCGCGGTACTTGACGGCCAGGACCGACTCACCGTACTTCGTCGAGAGGCCAAAGGCCGCGCTGATCCACATCCAGACGAGCGCACCCGGGCCGCCAAGGACCATGGCCGTTGCGACACCGACGATGTTGCCCGTGCCGATTGTCGCCGACAGCGCCGTCATGAGCGACTGGAACGGCGAGATATCGCCGGCGTGCTTGTCGCGCTTCGAGAAGACCATGTGGATCGCATAGCCGAGATTGCGCCATGGCAGGAACTTCAGGCGCACCGTCAGGAAAATGCCCGTACCGACGAGCAGTACCAGCATGACGGGGCCCCAGACAAAATTGTTGACATCCGCCAACAGCTTCGATAAATCCATAATACCCACCCCTTCAGGTTTCCGTTACGTTTGATGATGCCAGAAAAGAAAAAGCAATGTTGCTGTGATGGATGTCTCAAGCAACATTGCTTTGTGGATTATTATAGGAGTTTTTGAGCGCGTTGTCAATTGATTTCCTTTATGTATACACAGATGTACACGCAGGAAATCATTCTGCTGCGGGCTCTTCCTTGTCCTCCAGATGTGCAGCGGCATAGGCGAGCAGGATGTGGCCGCTCTTGCGGTTCGTTGCGAGCGGCACGTCGTGGACGTCACAGAGGCGCAGCAGGGCGTTGATGTCCGGCTCGTGCGGCTGGGACGTCAGCGGGTCGCGCAGGAAGATGACATAGTCGACATCGCCGACGGCGACGCGCGCGCCAATCTGCTGGTCGCCGCCCATCGGGCCGGAGAGCATCGTCTCGACGCCGAGGCCGAAGGTGTCGTTGATCAGGGTACCTGTCGTGCGCGTCGCGATCAGGTGGAACTTCGAGAGGAGTTCCTTGTGGTGGCCAACGAACTCGAGCATCTCGCTCTTCTTCTTGTCGTGGGCAATCAGGGCAATCGTTTTCATTAATAAATCATCCTTTCTTTACTCTTGCTCTCTATTCATTCGCCACAGAATACCAAAAATCCTGCTTCATCCGGAGATGAAGCAGGATTTGCTGACCCCGGCGACGCCAACCAAGCGTGACGCTATGCCTAGCGCCACGCGCCAACCATAGGGACCGGAGCCAAAGGGAATAAAAGGGATTGAGAATGTCGTATCAGAGTGCTGCGCGCGTCTCCTTCTTGCGCTGGCCGTACTGCTTGAGCACGGCGGCGATGATGAAGTTGAGCACGAAGCAGGCGGCAAAGAAGTAGAGCGAATCCGTGTAGCCGCCCGTCTGTGCGTGGAAGAACGAGACGATGGACGGACCGGCGACGCCGGCGAGGCCCCAGGCCGTCAAGATGCGGCCGTGGATGGCGCTGAGCTGGCGCGTGCCGAAGATATCGGAGAGATAAGCCGGCATGCACGAGAAGCCGCCGCCATAGCAGCTGATGATCAAGAGCACGAGGAGCTCAAAGACGAGGGCTTCCTTCGTCTGGCCGAGCTGCCAGAACGCGAGGACCTCGAGCAGGAAGAAGAGCATGTAGACGCGGACGCGGCCGATGAAGTCGGAGATTGTCGACCAGACGATGCGGCCGCCGCCATTGAAGACGCCAATGATGCCGACCATCGAGGCGGCAGCTGCGGCATCCATGCCGATGACTTCCTGGGCCATCGGCGAGGCAACAGCCAGGAGGCCGATGCCGCACGTGATGTTGACGAAGAAGATCCACCAGAGCGAGGCGAACTGCCACGTCTTGAGCGCCTCATTGGCCGTCACACCCTGCTGGATGTGCGTGACTCTACCCGTGCTGTCCTTGAGGACCGGCGGCTTCAGATAGAGCGAAGACGCACCCATGATGAGCATGTAGGCGCAGCCGAGGATCAGGAAGTTGTTGACGAGGCCGACCGTCGCTGTCAGGTACTGCATGACAGGACCGGCGATCAGTGCCGCAAAGCCGAAGCCCATGATGGCGAGGCCCGTCGCAAAGCCGCGGTGATCCGGGAAGTATTTGACGAGTGTCGAGACTGGCGTGATGTAGCCAACACCGAGGCCGATGCCGCCGATGACACCGTAGAAGAGATACAGGAGCGTGAGGCTCTGTGCCGAGATGGCGTAAGCCGTGCCGAGCATGCCCGCGCCGAAGAACGTCATGGCAATCAGGCCGCTCTTCTTCGGGCCGATCTTCTCGACGAAGCTGCCGAGGAAGCCCGCGGAGAATCCGAGGAACAGGATGGCCAGCGAGAAGGTCCAGGTCGTCTCGGCGAGCGAGAAGCCCATCTCCTTCATGATGGGGCGCGTCAGGACGCTCCATGCATAGACACTGCCGATCGAGATGTGGATCCCGACGGCGCTCAGCGCGATAAGCCAGCGATTTCTCATTTGATCTACCTCCAGAAATGCCTTGGGCATCCATCCGCGGAGAATCAAAAAAGACCGTCCGGAACAGATGCCCTGCCCAGACGGTCGGCTGATCATAACGTTGCAGGACATGTGGTCAATTCCACTCATCCGTCAGCCCTGCAAGGCTTCTTTTTTGTTTTTACACCTTCATTATATGAGCCCTGCAACGCGGCGTCAAGAGAGAAACGTCACAAAAAGAAAATTTTCTACTGCTGCTTGTGCTGCTGCTCTTTCTGATAGGCGGCACGCGCGAGTTCGCCGCGCAGGCCCTCGTAGAACTGCACGAGGCCGCTCGTGATGCTCTCACGCACATCGTCATCGATCTTGGACCGCTTCTTGAGCTCGCGCGTCGTCTCGATGATGTTGCCGATGGTCAGGATGTAGTTGTACTCATCCTCGAGTACGGCAGCGGCATCAAGGGGCGGCAGGCAGTGCACTTCCTGGGCGAGCGCATCGTACTCGGCCGAGAGGGCGCGCAGGTTCTTCTTCTGCGTCAGCGCGAGGTCGAGGTTCGCCTCCGTCACGCGCGCGAGGCCCGCGTTCATCTTGTCGCGCAGCGCGTGCATCTTCTGGATGCGTTTCTGGAGCTGCGCGAGGGCGCGCCCCGTCTGGCGTTGCTCTGGTGTCATCTCATTCGTCATTTCTCGTTTCCTTTCGATTCCCGGTTCATCTACTCATCCGATCCACAAAAAAGCCCCCGGAAAAACCGAGGGTCTTTGCAAACTCTGTCCAGTATACCACAGGCAGACTATCTGACGCAATCAGAGGTCTGGGCGCACGCCGGTCTTGCCGGTGAACTTGTGGTAGCTCGCGCCCTTCCTGCGGCCCATGAGCTCGGCGAAGAGCTCCTCCGGGGAGATGTTGTGGTAAGCGAGCAGAACGAGGCAGTGATACCAGAGGTCGCCCATCTCGTAGAGGATCTCCTTGCGCACGTTGTTCTTCGAGGCGATGATCGTCTCGACAGCCTCTTCGCCGACCTTCTTGAGGATCTTGTCCTGGCCCTTCTCGAACAGGTAGTTCGTGTACGAGCCCTCGACTGGGTTGAGGCGGCGGTCCTGGATGACGTTGTAGAGGTCGTAGAGGACGGCAGCGAGGTCCGCCTTCTTCGCCGGCGGCACGACGGCGACGCCCTTCTCCTCCCCGCCCATGAGCTTGCGGCCGCTGAAGCAGGTGTACGTGCCCGTATGGCAGGCAACACCCGTCTGATGCACGCGCACGAGCAATGTGTCGCCGTCGCAGTCGTAGGAAATTTCCTTGACCTTCTGGACGTTGCCGGACGTCTCGCCTTTCTGCCAGAGCTTCTGGCGGCTGCGGCTGAAGAACCAGGTGTAGCCCGTCTCCAGCGTCTTCTTGAGGGATTCCTCGTTCATGTAGGCCAGCATGAGCACCTGGCCGTTCTCCTCCTGCACGACAGCAGGCACGAGGCCCTTCTCGTCAAACTTGACCATCGAGATGTCAATCGTATTTTCTGCATTTGCCATTAGAATCGAACCTCCACTCCGCGGGATTTCAAGTATTCCTTGACCTGACGCACGGTGAACTGGCCGTAGTGGAAGACGGATGCCGCGAGCACGGCATCGGCATGGCCGAGGGTCAGGACATCGTAGAAGTGCTCGAGCTTGCCGGCGCCGCCTGAAGCGATGACCGGCACGTTGACGGCGTCGGAGACGGCGCGCGTCAGCTCGATGTCGTAGCCATCCTTCGTGCCGTCGGCATCCATGCTCGTCAGGAGGATCTCGCCGGCGCCGAGCTCGACGGCCTTCTTGACCCACTCAAGGCAGTCGAGGCCAGTCGGCGTGCGGCCGCCGTTGACGTAGACCTCCCACTTTTGGTCGCCCGCGCGGCGCGCGTCGACGGCGAGCACCATGCACTGGCGGCCAAACTTCTCCGCGCCCTCCTTGAGGAGGCCCGGATTCTTGACGGCTGCCGTGTTGAGCGATGTCTTGTCGGCACCGGCCTTGAGCATGCGGCGCATGTCCTCGACCGTGCGGATGCCGCCGCCGACCGTGAACGGGATGAACACCTTCGAGGCGCAGTCGCGCGCGACATTGACCATCGTGCCGCGGTTGTCGCTCGAGGCCGTGATGTCGAGGAAGACGAGCTCATCCGCCCGCTCCTCGTCGTAACGGGCAGCGAGCTCGACGGGATCGCCCGCGTCGCGCAGTCCGACAAAGTTCGTGCCCTTGACGACACGCCCGTCCTTGACATCAAGACAAGGGATAATGCGTTTCGTATACATCTATTTTAGTCCTCCTTCGCCGCGATTTCAATAGCCTTCGCGAGGTCCAGCGTCCCCATGTAGATGGACTTACCGACGATGACGCCCTCGATGCCGTCCTTCTCATAGGGCTTCAGCGCCTCGATGTCGGCGATGGACTTGACGCCGCCCGAAGCGACGATGGCGACACCGCTCTCTCGGGCGAGCTTGGCCGTCGCTTCGACATTGACGCCCGAAAGCGTGCCGTCGCGCGAGATATCCGTGTAGATGATCGTCTTGACGCCGGCCTTCTTCATCTCCTTGGCGAGTGCCGTGGCTTCGACATCGCCCGAGACGCCCCAGCCGTCGACAGCGACGATGCCGTCCTTGGCGTCGATGCCGACGACAATGCGGTCGCCGTACTTTGCGCAGGCCTCGCGGACGAGCTCCGGATCGCGCACGGCAACGGAGCCGAGGATGACGCGGCGCACGCCGAGCGCGAGGACGTCATCGATGTTCTCCATCGTGCGGATGCCGCCGCCGAGCTCGACAGGGATGTCGACGGCCGCGAGGATCTTCTCGACCGTCGCGAGATTCTGCGACTTGCCGGCAAGCGCCCCGTCGAGGTCGACGAGGTGCAGGAACTCGGCGCCCTGCGCCTGCCATTTCTTTGCCATCTCCTCTGGTTTGTCCGAGAAGACCGTCTCCTTCTCAAAGTCGCCTTTCAAGAGTCGCACGCACTTGCCGCCACGGATATCGATTGCTGGGAATATGATCATGGGATTCTCCTCTTAACCTTCTTAACCTTCAACAAAATTCTTCAGGATGGCGAGCCCGACGTCGCCGGATTTCTCCGGATGGAACTGTGTGGCCTGGATGTTGCCGCAGGCGACGGCGGCCGTCAGCTGCTCGCCGTACTCCGTCGTGGCCGTGATGACGCTCTTGTCCTCCGGCACGGCGTGGTAGCTGTGCACGAAGTAGACGTAGGGCTTGTCCGAGAGGCCTTTGAAGAGGTCAAGCTTCTCGCGCGGCTCGCGGACCTTGATGGAGTTCCAGCCCATGTGCGGGACTTTGAGGCCCGGCGCCTGGATCTTCTTCACCATGCCGTGGATGAAGCCGAGGCCTTTCGCCCCCGGGCTCTCCTCGCTGCCATCGAAGAGGACCTGCAGGCCGACACAGATGCCGAGCAGCGGCTTTCCTGCAGCGACAGACTCCTTGAGCACGGGGATGAGGCCGCTCTCTTCGAGATTCTTCATGCAGTCGCCGAAGGCACCGACGCCCGGCAGCACGATCTTGTCGGCCTGGCGGATGGTGCTCTCGTCACTCGTCACGCGGACATCCGCGCCGAGCGCGGCAAAGGCCTTCTCGGCGCTGAAGAGATTGCCGACGCCGTAATCAATGATTGCAATCATGCATATTCCTCCTATCGTATCGGGCACAGGCTCAGAGCGAGCCCTTCGTCGACGGGATGCCGTCAACGCGCGGGTCCTTCTCGACGGCGATGCGCAGAGCGTGGCCGAGGGCCTTGAAGATGGCCTCCACCTTGTGGTGCGAGTTCTTGCCGTAGAGCACGCGGACGTGCAGGGTGATGCCAGCATTGACGGCGAAGGCCCGCAGGAATTCCTCGGTGAGTTCCGTATCGTAGCCGCCGATCATCGGGGCCATCTCGCCGCCGTCGTCGTAGACGAGGAACGGGCGGCCGCTGATGTCTAAAGAGACGAAGGCCAACGCCTCGTCCATCGGCAAATAGAATGTACCGTAGCGGCGGATGCCCTTCTTATCGCCGATGGCCTGCTTGAACGCCTGCCCCAGCGTGATGCCGATGTCCTCGACGGAATGATGGCCGTCGACGTCGATGTCGCCGTCGCAGGCGAGTGTGAGGTCCATGAGGCCGTGGGCCGTCATGAGGTTGAGCATATGGTCAAAGAAGCCGATGCCCGAGTCGATGACACCATGGCCGTTGCCATCGAGATTGAGGATGAGCTTGACGCTCGTCTCTGCCGTCTTGCGCTCGACGGTTGCTGTGCGGATACTCATGCTCTCCCCTCCGTGAATGCCTTGAAGTAGCTGTACCAGATGTCGTTCTCCTCGCGGCGGCCCATCGAGATGCGCAGGCAGTCCCTGAGGCCCGGCGCATCGCCGAAGTGGCGCACACCGATTCCCTTCGACTCGAAGAGCGCGTTGAGCTCCTGCGCCTTATCGTAGTGGACGAGGATGAAGTTCGTCTCCGACGGGAAGACTTTGACACCCGGCAGCTTCTTGAGCTCTTCCTGCATGCGCTTGCGCTCCGAGATCATGATCTGGATATGCGGCACGAACTCCTGACGCATCTGGTAGCAGAGGTCGGCCGTGACGAGTGAGAGCACATTCATGTGGTACGGCATGTAGGACTTGTCGATCATCTCGACGATCTTCGCATCGGCGAGCATGTAGCCCACGCGGCACGAGGCGAGGCCATACGCCTTCGAGAAGGTGCGCGCAATGATCATGTTCGGGCACTTTGCCAGCAGGCGCACTGCCGTCTGACCGTAGAATTCCATGTACGCCTCGTCGACGAGGAAGGCGCAGTCGATATTCGAGGCGATCTTCTCGATCTCTTCGACCGTGAAGGCATTGCCCGTCGGGTTATTCGGGTTGCAGATGACAGCGAGCGTCGCCTTCTCTTCGTTGACCGTCTGGATGAACTTGTCGATGTCGAGCGAGTAGTCCTCCGGATTGAGGTCGACGGGCACGCCCGTGGCCTCAGCCGCCTTGGCGTAGATCTTGTACATCGAGAACGACGGCTGCGGATAGACGATCTTGGCCTCCGGGCTACCGCCGAAGCAGTAGAAGAGCTTCTCGATGATCTCAGACGAGCCGCTGCCGATCAGCACGTTCTCGCGCTGCATGGAGAAGTTGCGCGCGATCTGGTCGCGCAGGTCATCGTACTGCTCATTCGGATAGCGATTGAACGCGACCGTCCCGAGGCGGTTCATGACGCGCTCCTCGACGAGCGGCGGCAGGCTCATATTGCACTCATTGGCGTTGATCTTGATCTCCCAGGGACGCTCGACGACGTCGTAGGATGGCATATCGGCAAGGCCGTTGCGGTAATTCAGCATAGTCCCCTATCCCTTCTATATCAGATATCGATTATTTACCTATCGTTTCACTTCTGCTCGCGGCGGATGCGGATGGCATTGGCATGTGCCTGCAAGCCCTCGGTCTCCGCGAGGCGGATGATGTCCTCGCTGACATCGGAGAGCGCCGGCTGCGTGTACGAGATGATGCTCGTGCGCTTCATGAACGTCTCGACGTTGAGCACAGAGTAGTAGCGCGCCGTACCGCCCGTCGGCAGCACGTGGTTCGGGCCGGCGAAGTAGTCGCCGAGCGGCTCCGGCGAGTAAGCGCCGAGGAAGACGGCACCGGCATGGCGCACGTACGGCAGCAGCTGGAACGGCTGGGCCGTCAGGAGCTCCATGTGCTCCGGCGCCGAGACATTGGCAAAGCGCATGGCCTGCATCATGTCCTCGGCGACGACGATCAGGCCGTTGCGGTCAATCGACGCCTGCGCAATCTCGCGGCGCGGCAGCTTGGCGAGCTGTTTCTCCGCTTCCTTTGCGACCTTGCCGGCAAGCTCCTCATCGTCCGTGATGACGATGCTCGAGGCCAGCGGGTCGTGCTCGGCCTGGCTCAGCATGTCGGCCGCCGTGTAAACGGGGTCCGCCGTCTTGTCGGCGACGATGAGGATCTCGCTCGGCCCTGCGAGCATGTCGATGTCGACATGGCCGTAGACCTCTTTCTTGGCCAGCGTGACGAAGATGTTGCCCGGGCCCGTGATCTTGTCGACACGCGGGATGGTCTCCGTGCCGAAGGCCATCGCAGCGATGGCCTGAGCGCCGCCGATCTTGTAGATTTTCTTGACGCCGGCCGCACGCGCGGCGATGAGGACATAGGGATTGATCTTGCCGTTCTTCGGCGGTACCATCATGATGATCTCACCGACACCGGCGACCGAGGCCGGCACAGCGTTCATGATGACGGATGACGGGTAGGCAGCCGTGCCGCCCGGCACGTAGATGCCGACGCGGTCGAGCGGGATGATGGACTGGCCGAGGATGGAGCCCTTCTCGCGATACGTCATCCACGAGTTCGGCTTCTGCTCCTGATGGTAGCGGCGCACGTTCTCAGCCGCCTTGCGCAGCGACTCGACGACGGCGGGATCTGCCGCCTTCTCAGCCGCCTCATACTCGGCCTCCGTCACGAGGAAGTCCTCAGGCTTGTAGTCGACCCGGTCGATGAGGCTCGTGTAGCGGATGACGGCGGCGTCGCCCTCGCGGCGCACATCGCCGACAATCTGGCGCACAAGCTCGGCCGCCGTCATGTCGCGGCCAAACGTCTTCTTGTTGGCCTCGCGGATCTTCGGGCTGAGCTCAACCTCATCAAAGGATGCCTTCGTCAGCATCTTCTCAATGGCATATTCTCCAACTTCACTGGCTTTTACGATCTTCATCTATACTTCCTCGCTTTCCACTGTCTATCCCTGCTGCTGCTGTCTCATGCCTCAGCTTTCGCCTGCTGCTCAAGCTCGAGGATCTTGCGCAGCTCTTCCGTGAGCTGGCTGATGCGGTCGAACTTGAGCTTGAAGCTCACGCGGTTGACGATGAGCCGCGCCGTCGCGTCGAGGATGTAGGCAATCTCCTCGAGGTCGTTCTCCTTAAGCGTCGTGCCCGTCTCAACGATATCGACGATGCTCTCCGAGAGGCCGACGATTGGGCCGAGCTCAATCGAGCCGTTGAGCTTGATGTACTCCATCTGCATGCCGTGCTTATTGAAGAACTGCTCGGCGATGTGCGGGAACTTCGTTGCGACGCGCGTGTGGTCGTAGTCGACAAGCTTCTCGCGCTTCTCGGCCTTCGGCACCGCCATCATGAGGTGGCAGCGGCCAAAGCCGAGGTCTAGAAGCTCGTAGACATCCTTGCCCGACTCCAGCAGCACATCCTTGCCGATGATGCCGATGTCGGCAGCGCCGTACTCGACGTACGTCGGCACATCTGCCGTCTTGGAGACGATGAAGCGGATCTTCTTCTCTTCATTCGAGATGACGAGTTTGCGCGACTTATCCGAAAGACCTTCCGCCGTGTAGCCCGCCTTGGCCAGCAGGTCAGCCGAGAGCGAGAAGAGCTTGCCCTTCGGCAGGGCGATGGTCAGGTAATCCATGGTATTTTTCATATTCCCTCTCCTGAGATGATTTGACGATTTTATCGTTCTGTACGTTCTGTACTTTTCCTATGATTTTCATTCTTTATCTTGCTAAAGGATTTCGATGAACCCTATGTTAACACCAAAATCACGATTCGTCAAGAAATCTTTGTAAAATGTTTTATTGTGTTCTTAGCAAAAACGAATGTGCTTAATTCTGTGCATCGGCCTCGCGCAGCAGCGTGAGCACAAAGCTGTCGCCGGCCGATGCTGCCTGGTGATGGCACTCGATGACACCGGCCTCCGCCTCCATGCCGATCCCGCGCAGCAGAGCCGCGCCGATGGCGGGATGATGGCGGTAGACGTAGAGCGCATGGCCCAAACGGCCCTCGCGCACCATGAGGCGCCCGGAGGTGCGCGGCAAGTAGTGCATCATCAGGACGGCGAAGACCTTGCCGAGGATGTCGAGGTCCCCCCTGCGGCGGCCGACATCGTGCAGCAGCGCGCAGCGGATGAGGAAGGCACGCTGCTCTTCTGGCAGCCCGCGCTCGCCTGCAAGCGCACGCGCCGTATAGGCGACATTGCGCGCGTGGACCTGGTCGGCCGGATGCATCGCGTAGAAGAGCGGCAGTGCCTTCGCGGGCAAGTTCGCGCGCACAAAGGCGTGGTCAGCCTCCCCCATATGCTGCGTGACAGCGCGCACGAACTGGCGCACGCGCCCGTACATCTGCTGCAGCATGGTCAGGCGAGATAGACGAGGCTCTCGTAGCCCTTCGTCTGCTGCATCTCGCGGGCATCCGCCTCATCCTGGCACATGAGCGCGAGCTCGACGACCTTGCCGTCTGCGCGCAGTTCCTGCGCCTTCTGGATGGCGTCGTGCTCGCGGCCTGGCGCGTAGCCGAGGTAGACGTCTTTCGGCTGATCCGGCTTCTCGAGCCCCTGGCGCGTCAGCGCGAGCAGGATGCGCTCGATACCGATGGCAAAGCCCGTGGCCGGGCAGGCATTGCCGAAATCCGAAAGCAGGTGGTCGTAACGACCGCCGCCAGCGAGCGGGAAGCCGAGCTCCGGCGTGTAGGCCTCGAAGACCATGCCCGTGTAGTAGCTGAAATCGCGGATGATGCCGAGGTCAAAGCGCACGTACTGCTCGACGCCGTACGACTTCAGCAGGCGGTAGATCTCCGCGAGGTTGTCGAGTGCGCGGCGGCTCTGCTCGTTGAGTGCCAGCGTGTAGCTCTTCTTGAGCATCTCCTCGCCGCCGTTCAGAAGCGGCAGATAGCCGAGCGTCTTCTTGGCCTTCTCCGGAAGTCCGAGTGCCTCGATTGCGCGGTGGAAGGAGACGAGGTCGTGCTTCTCGAGCGCCGTCTGGAGCTTCTGCTTCGTCTCGTCGGCGAGCTGGTACTGGTTCATGATGCCCGAGACGAACTCGACCTGGCCGAGGCAGATCGTGAAGTCCGTGAGGCCGGCGCGCAGCAAGCCCTGGATGGCGAGCGCGATGACCTCGGCATCAGCAAAGGCCGTCGCGCTGCCCATGAGCTCGACGCCGGCCTGATGGAACTCACACTGGCGGCCAGCCTGCGTCTGCTCATAGCGGAAGGCACTGCTGACGTAAGAAAGCTTCAGCGGCTGCGGATAGTCGCGCAGGCGGCTGGCTGCGAGGCGCGCAATCGGTGTCGTCATCTCATGGCGCAGCGCGAGCGTGCGGTTGTCCTTGTCGAAGAGCTTGAAGAGATGCGGCTCTAGTGCGCGGCTCGTGCCGAGCGTCAAGTTGTCGAGGTACTCGATCGTCGGCGTGACGACCTCATCGTAGCCCCACTCCGCAAACAAGGAAGCGAGCTCCGTCTCGATGGCGCGCTTCTCCGCAGCCTCCACCGGCAGGAAGTCGCGCATGCCGTACGGGATCTCCAGTGTCAGTCTTTCTTTATCCATGGGTCTGTCTCCTTTTATCTTGATTACATTCTTTTCCTATTATAAGAACTCATTCAGTCGTCTGAAGAGTCCTCCCCCTCATCCGGGTCCAGGCGATCGAGGACAATGTTGTAGCCGTCTGCGCCGTAATTGAGGCAGCGCTTGACGCGGCTGATCGTCGCCGTGCTCGCGCCTGTGCGCGCGACGATGTCATCGTACGTATGACCAGCGCGCAGCATCCGCGCAACCTCGAGCCGCTGGCTCATCGCCTTGAGCTCGCTGATCGTGCAGAGGTCTTCAAAGAACTGGTAGCACTCATCCACCGTCTCCAGCGACAGCATCGCCTCACAGAGCTGGTCGTTGAGCTCATCCTTGAGTTTTGGGTTCACCATACCCATTCCCTCCTCATATCGAATCCGAAAAGCAAAACTTTTCGTCTTTAATCCTTTAGTTAGTGAAAATTTATTGTCATTATAACACAGCTATTGCAAAAAGAAAAGGGATTCGCCGAAAATTTGTCACAGAGTATCGCTTGCTGAGAATGCCTGCCCCTCCATGCGATACGCTGCATCAAAAAAAGACTGCCGCTGGGGCAGTCTTTTTTGTAGTACAGAACAGTGTATCAGCCGTTCATCGCGAACTTGACGACGGCTTTCATGCCTGGCTTGAGGCTGAAGTTGAGGCCAGACGGGATGGAGATGCGGAGGATCATGACGTCTTCATCCGCATCATCTGCATCTGTGGCCTCGGCAGTTGTCTTGGGCTGATTGCCTGCGGCAGGTTGGCCATTGGCAGCGTCGCCGTCAACGGCATCAGCTGTCCCAGCCTGCGCGCTCTGCGCATCCTGGCCGTTCTGGCCGACACCAGCACCATTTGCCGCATTGGCGTTGCCGGCGCTGGCAGCTGCATCTGCGCTATCGGCCGAAGCCTGGTCATCTTTCTTGACCGGCTGCTGGATATCCTGGACGGAACCCTGGAGCTGGTGGCCTTCGATCTCGTAGGAGACGAACTGGCCGAGGCGGATCTTCGCGGCCTTGTCGGGGCTGACCTTGGCCTCAATCCAGATGTCGTCGGCATTGCCGACGCTCGCGACCGTCTCGCCTGCCTTGACCGTCGAACCCTCGTCAATGCCCTGCGCGTAGTAGACCGTGCCGGCTACCGGCGCGACGATGTCCGTCTCAGCGGCATCCTGCTTGGCATTGTCGAGCGCGGCCTGCGCCTGCTTGAGCTGGAGCTCTGCATTCTGCACGGCCTTCGGGTCAGGCGGCTGTATCGTCGTCTGGTAGCGGACGGCCGGCGAAGAAGACGGCGCAGAAGCAGCAGGAGCCGAAGACGAAGCAGCTGCTACGGCTGCATGATAGGCCGAGACGGCGGCATCGCGCTGTACGGCGCTGATGGCACCCATCTCGAAGAGCTCGTTCATGCGATTCATGCGGGACTCAGCACTCGCGACGCTCTGCGAGGAACCGCTGCTGCGCGGTGCGCTCGCAGCCGGTGCCGGCGCAGGGCTCGGCACGGCGACCGTCACGGTCTGCCCCTTCTTGACCTCATCGAGGTTGCGCTGCGAGAGCGCGACGGTCTGCTCGAGGTTCGCAATCTGCTCGTCCGTCACCGTGCTCTTTACATGGGCGATGACATCGCCAGCTTCAACGTGCTCACCGTCTTCGACGACCTTCTCCGTGATCACCGCATTGCCGTGTACTTTCGCCGCGACGAGCGAGCTCGTGACCTGCGCGTCGTAGACGTTGAAGTACTTATGCTGATGCTGGTAGTAGTAGATGCCGCCAGCACAGAGCACGGCAATGAGAATCAGGCCGACGAGGCCGTATTTCATCAAATACTGTACTTTTTTTGTGATATCGACTTCCAAGATTCAGGACCCTCCATCATCTATCATCTGTTTATAAGGTGCCAAGATATCAAGGAACCTCCCTCATAAGGAGGGAGGTTCCTGCTGTAATCTCTTAAGCAAGCTGTGCTTCGATGACGGCCACTGCCTTCTCGAATGCCTGCGGCAGGGCTTCTGCCTTCTTGCCGCCAGCCTGTGCCATGTCCGGACGTCCGCCGCCGCCGCCACCGACGACTGCTGCGGCTTCCTTGATGATCTTGCCGGCATGGATGCCGCGCTTCACGGCATCCTTCGATGCCTTGACGACGAGGTTGACCTTGCCATCGTTGGCACAGCCGAGCACGACGACGCCGCTCTCGATCTTGCTGAGCGTGAGGTCGGCGACTTCGCGCAAGGAGTCCATGTTCTCGACGTTGGCCTTGCCCGTGACGACGGAGATGCCGTTGACTTCCTTGACGCCAGCGATGAGCTGCTGAGCATCGGCCTTCTCCTGCATCGCCGCGACATCAGCGAGCTTGCCGGCCATCTCCTTGTTCTCGGCCTGCAGCTTCTCAACAGCTGCGGGGACATCGTCCTCGTTCGCCTTGAGCAGGGATGCTGCCTTCTGCAGGACAGCGAACTTCTCGTTCGCGTAGTCGAGCGCAGCCTTGCCCGTGATGGCCTCGATGCGGCGCACGCCCGAAGCGATGCCCGTCTCGCCGACAATCTTGAACATGCCGATCTGGCCGACATTCTTGACATGCGAGCCGGCGCAGAGCTCCATCGAGAAGCCCGGCACGCGGACGACGCGCACGACATCACCGTATTTCTCCGAGAAGAGTGCCATGGCGCCGGCCTTCTTGGCTTCTTCAAGGCTCATGTGCGAGATCTCGACGTCCTGGCCCTTGAGGATGACCTTGTTGACGAGCTCTTCGACATCCGCGAGCTGCTGCGGCGTGACCGGCTCAAAGTTCGTGAAGTCGAAGCGCAGGCGGTCCGGCGTGACGGAAGAACCGGCCTGGTTGACCTGGTCGCCGACAACCTGCTTGAGAGCTGCCTGCAGGAGATGCGTTGCCGTGTGGTTGCGCGCCGAAGCGAGCTTCTTCTCCTGGTCGACCTCGATCTTGACCGTCTCGCCGACCTTGAGCTGGCCTTCCTCTACGTACGAGACATGGTAGACCGTGCCGTCCGGCAGCTTCTTGGCGTTCGTGGCCTTGATGCGGCCGAACTCGCCGAGCAGCATGCCTTCGTCGCCGACCTGTCCGCCACCCTCTGCGTAGAACGGGGTCTTGTCAAGGATGATGCCGGCCTCTTCGCCGTCCGTGATCTCGTCGACGAGCTTGCCGTCCTTCCAGATGGCGACGACCTTGGCCTCTTTGGCCTCCGGGTCAACCGTCAGTTTCGATACGTCGATACCCGAGAGATCCGGCACAGCGACGCGCTGGTTCTCGGCGCGGGCATTTCTCGCGCGCTCGCGCTGCTCGTTCATGGCCTTGTCGAAGCCCTCTTTGTCGAGGTCGAGGCCGTTCTCGTGCAGGATCTCTTCGGTGAGCTCCCACGGGAAGCCGAACGTGTCGTAGAGGCGGAAGCCGACTTCACCCGGCAGCTCCTCCTTGCCGTCAGCTTTCAGTGCCTTGATCTCCTCGTCGAGCAGGTCCATGCCCTGGTTGAGCGTCGCGGCAAAGCGGTCTTCCTCGATGCTGATGACTTTCTTGATGTAGTCGTGCTTAGCGACGAGCTCGCCGAAGTCGCTGGCATCGCGATAGATTTCAACGACGGCGTCAACAGCGCCCTCGAGGAACTTGCCCTTGATGCCGAGCATGCGGCCGTGGCGGATGGCGCGGCGCAGGATGCGGCGCAGCACATAGCCGCGGCCCTCATTCGACGGCAGGATGCCGTCCATGATCATGACAGCCATGGAGCGCGCGTGGTCGGCGATGACCTTCAGCGAGATGTCCGTCTTCTCGTCCTTGCCGTACTCGACGCCTGCGACCTTGGCCGCGTACTCGATGATCGGGTAGAGAAGATCCGTCTCGAAGTTCGTCTTCTTGTTCTGAACGACGGACGCGAGGCGCTCGAGGCCGCAGCCCGTATCGATGTTCTTATGGGCGAGATTCTTGTAGGAGCCGTCCTCCTGGCGGTCGTACTGCGTGAAGACGAGGTTCCAGATCTCGAGGTAGCGGTCGCAGTCGCAGCCGACGGCGCAGGTCGGCGAGCCGCAGCCGCGCTCCTCACCGAGGTCGATGTAGATCTCGGAGTCCGGGCCGCACGGGCCAGGGCCGATTTCCCAGAAGTTGTCCTCCATCTTGACGATGTGGTCCTGCGGGAAGCCCGGCTGGGACTTCCAGATCTCGATGGCTTCCGTGTCGTCCGGATAGACCGTGACCCAGAGCTTGTCTTTCGGCAGCTCAATGACTTCCGTCAGGAATTCCCAAGCCCAGGGAATGGCCTCGCCCTTGAAATAATCGCCGAACGAGAAATTGCCGAGCATCTCGAAGAACGTCTGATGGCGCGCCGTACGGCCGACGTTCTCGATATCGCCCGTGCGCACGCAGCGCTGGCTCGTCGTCACGCGCGTGCGGGGCGGCTTCATCTTGCCCGTGAAGAAAGGCTTCAGCGGAGCCATGCCGGCGCCGATCAGCAGCAGGGTCGGATCGTCCTGCGGGATCAGCGAGAAGCTCGGCAGACGCAGATGACCTTTCTTTTCCGAAAAGAACTGCAGATAAGCTTCACGCAGTTCGTTACCACTCATGTACTTCAAAAAAATCTACCCCCATAAGAGAAATCCTGATGATTATCTCTGGTATTACGCATGGAATTTACTGGAAATTACATAACCATTCTCAAGTATACCACAAGCATCCTGTGCTTTTCCAGTCTGTTGACCATTTTTCAGCCGATTTCGTGAAAGTTTTCGTCAGCTGTCACTGCACTCGGCCAGCACGGCAGCGGCCTGCTCAGAGTTCATGAGAATCTCGCGCGGCTTACTGCCGATGTTCGGCCCGACGATGCTGAGGTCCTCCATCTCGTCGATGAGGCGCGCAGCGCGCGTGTAGCCGACGCGGAAGCGGCGCTGAAGAGACGAGGCCGATGCCTGGCCCGTCGACATGACGAGGTTGACGGCATCCGGCAAGAGTTCGTCGTACTTCGAGGCGCGGCGCCCCTTGCTCTCATCCTTCTCCTCGTCCTCTTTCATGGCGTTTTCCGTGAACGTGATGATCTCCTCATTGGCTTCCATCTCCTGGCCCTGGCTGCGGATGAAGTCGAGGAGGTGCTCGACTTCTTCATCGCTGATGAAGGCGCCCTGCACGCGCATGGGCTTCGCCGCGCCGACCGGATAGAAGAGCATGTCGCCGCGCCCGAGGAGCTTCTCGGCGCCGCTGCGGTCGAGGATGGTGCGCGAGTCGATCTGGCTTGAGACGGCAAACGAGATACGCGACGGGATGTTGGCCTTGATGATGCCTGTGATGACGTCGACAGACGGGCGCTGCGTCGCGAGCACCATGTGGATGCCGGCAGCGCGGGCCTTCTGCGCGAGGCGGCAGATGGCGTCCTCGACGTCGTGTGGCGCGACCATCATGAGGTCGGCCAGCTCGTCGATGATGATGACGATGGCCGGCATCTTGTCCTCGGGGAACTTCGTGTTGTAGGTCTCCATGTTGCGGACGTTGTGCTCGGCAAACTTCGCGTAGCGCTTCTCCATCTCCTGCACCGACCAGTTGAGCACGGAAGCTGCCTTCTTGGCCTCCGTGACGACGGGGACCATGAGGTGCGGGATGCCGTTGTAGTTGGAGAGCTCGACCATCTTCGGGTCGACAAGGATGAACTTGACCTCCTCTGGCTTCGCCTTGAAGAGGATGCTCGTAATGAGCGTGTTGATGCAGACAGACTTACCGGAGCCCGTGGCACCGGCGACGAGCAGATGCGGCATCTTCGCGAGGTCCGCGAAGATGGCCTGGCCGCCGATGTCCATGCCGAGGCCGACCGTCAGCTTCGACTTCGCCTTGAGGAACTTCTCGTTCTCGAGGACTTCGCGCAGCTGCACACCCTCGAGCTCCTTGTTCGGCACCTCGATGCCGATGGCTGCCTTGCCGGGGATTGGCTCGATGCGCACGGATGTCGCGGCGAGGCTCAGCGCGAGGTCGTCGGCGAGATTCGTGATCTTGCTGACCTTGACGCCCGGCGCCGGCTCGAGCTCGTAGCGCGTGACGGCCGGCCCGTGACAGGCATTGATGATCTTCGCCTTGACATGGAAGTCCTCGAGCGTCTTCTGCAGGATGTGAGCCTTGTCGGCAATCTCCATCTCGAGCGCGGCATTGTGCTTCTTCGCGTGCTTCGAGAGGATCTCCGTGACCTGCGGCAGCACGTAGGGGCGCGGCGGCGCAGCAGGTGCTGGTGCCGCCTCAGACGAGCTGGCAGCAGCACCCTGCGAACCACTGCCCTGCCTGCTCTCCATGCTCCTGGCCGAGCCGTCGAGTAATGCCGCGGCCGGCATGATCGGCGCAATCTCGTCGTACGAGGGCATGGCCGTCGGCTTCTTCTTCATCGGGCTCGGCGAAGGCGGCACGACAGGCTCCGTCTTGGGCACAGTGAAAGGAGCTGCTGGCTCCGGGACAAACTGCGCTGGCTCGCCCAGAGGCTCTGACGGAGCGGAAGGGGCTTCTGGAGGTGCCGCAGGGCTCGTTTCTCTGCCGATGGGTCCCTCGACGAAGGGGCTTCCCGCGCGCAGGCTCGACGGCGGCGCGGCCATGCCGATGGGCTCGATGGAGTCCGGCAAGCCCATCGGGCGCTCCTCTGCGGACTCTGCTGCCTGTTCATGTGCTGTGCCGTACTCGATCGTGAAGTCCGGCATAGCACTTTCCACATTGCCTGTATCGCCTTTCGCCTCCGCAGTCTCGGCCGCCATGCGAGGCTCTGCTGCAGCAGCCGTCTCTTCGGGTGCATCGGCAAAGCGCTTATCCGCCGCCTGATTGTAGAAGCTGGCCTTGCTGACTCTGTTGACCTTCTCGCGCACGGCCTCGACGACGTGCTCTTCGACACGGCCGCTGACTTCGGCGACCTTGCCGCAGGTCGACTGGATGGCCGAGCCTGCGGCAGCTGCGCCTTGCTTCGCCTTTTCCTGCGTCTTGAGGAGGCCTGTCGCGAGCGACCAGGTCGTCGAGAGCAAGACGGAGCCGACTGTGCCGACACCGAGAATGATGATGGAGCCGTCGACGCCGAAGCACTTGCGCAGCGCGAGCAGCAGGCCACCACCCAAGAGGCCGCCGCCCGTCGGCAGGCTCTGCGGCAGGATCTCCTCGCCGACCGGCACCTTGAAGTGGTGCCAGATGGCGAGCACGGAGATGAAGAGCGCGAGCAGGCCGAAGAAACGCGGTGAATAGCGCGGCGCGTGGTGTTTCGTCATGTAAGTCCAGGCGATCAAGAGTACCAGGACGGCGATGAGGATGGAGCCCACACCGAAGAAGTAGCGCAGGAACTTCGCGAAGTAGACGCCGACGAAGCCCACATTGAGCCCGCAGATGCCACAGATCGAGATGAGTCCTATGGCCAAGAGCGCCAGCCCGAAGAGCTCCGAGCGCCTGCCCGTGTGTGCGCGCGCCACGCGGCGGCCCGTGCTTTGCGCCTTGCGCACCGGCTTGCGCCGCGCCCGCGTGCGGCTCGTAGTCTTTTTCAAAAATCTCCCCCCTGTATCGATGATATGATGACAAAAGCAAGGCTGTCGCACGAAGCGGCAGCCCTGCTGTAGATTCTCTGTAAGTTGCGGTTCACATCGCTCACTTCGTCAGGCGCTCTGCGCACTTCTGCGCCTCGTAGAAGATGCGCTCCTTGTCGAGCGTCAGGAGCTCGCCGTCTTCCATGAGGACCCTGCCGTCGACGAGCACCGTCGAGGCGGAGTCGGCATGTGCCGAGTAGACGAGCTGCGACGCGAGGTCGTTGCGCGGATACCAGGCAGCGCCCGCCATGTCGAAGAGCGTGATGTCGGCCTTGCAGCCGGCTTCGAGCTTGCCGACGCCCGCGAGGCCGACAGCCTTCGCCCCGTATTCCGTACCCATCTTGAGCGCCGTGCGCGCGGGGACGGCCAGCGGGTCGAGCGTGCTGACCTTGTGCAGCATCGCCGCAAGGTTGATCTCCTCGAGCATGTCGAGGTTGTTGTTCGACGAGGCACCGTCCGTGCCGAGTGCAACACAGACGCCTTCCCTGAGGAGACGCGGCACCGGCGCGATGCCGCTCGCGAGCTTCATGTTGCTGCCCGGATTATGGGCGACGCGGATGGCGTGCTTCTTGATGATGGCGATGTCCTCGTCATCGAGGTGGACGCAGTGCGCCGCGAGCGTGCCCTTGCCGTCGAACAGGCCCGTCTCCTCGACGTAGCGGAACGGGCGCTTGCCGTATTCCTTCACGATCTGCTCGACCTCAGCCTTCGTCTCCGCCATGTGGATGTGGATCTCCGCGCCGAGCGACTGCGCCGTGCTTGCAACCTTTTTGAGGAAGTCCGGCGGGCAGGTATACGGTGCGTGCGGGCCGAACATGACCGTGATGCGGCCGTCCGCTGCGCCGTTGAAATCCTTGTAGAGCGAGACGTTCTCCTCGATCTTGGCATCGCCGTCCGGAGCGACGCCGATGATGCCGCGCGAGAGCACGGCGCGCAGGCCCGCGTCGTTTGCGGCCTCGGCGACCTTCTCCATGTACGGCCCGTACATGTCGGCAAACGTCGTCGTGCCGCCCTCGATCATCTCGACAGCAGCGAGCATCGCACCCCAGTAGATGTCTTCTTCCTGCATCTTCGCCTCAGCCGGCCAGATCATGTTGTTGAGCCAGTCCATGAGGTTCATGTCGTCCGCATAGCTGCGGAAGAGCGTCATCGAGGCGTGCGTGTGGGCGTTAATGAAGCCCGGCACGGCGAACTTGCCCGTACCGTCGATGACCTTGGCCGCGCGGAAGCCGTCCGGCACCTCGCCGATGGCGGCGATCTTATCGCGGTCGATCATGATATTCGTCAAAGGCGTCGTGCCGTCCGGCAGCAGCGCGCGTACATTCTTGATGAGTGTCTTCATATATCCTCCTCAGGCCATGTTCAGATATGCCTTCTGCTCCGGCGTCAGCGCATCGATGGCGATGCCCGATGCCTTGAGCTTGATCTCGGCAATCTTCGTATTGATCTCTTCCGGCATGAGATGGACGCCCTTTGCCATCTCCTTGCCGTGGTGCAGGAGATGCAGCGCCGAGAAGAACTGCACGCCGAACGAGAGGTCCATGATCTCTGCCGGATGGCCATCGCCAGCGGCGAGGTTGACGAGGCGGCCCTCTGCGAGCAGGTAGATCTTGCGGCCGTCTTTCAGCTTGAACTCCTCGATGTTCTTGCGGACCGGGCGGCGCGAGACGGAGAGCGACTCGAGCTCCGGAATGTTGATCTCGACGTCGAAGTGGCCGGAGTTCGCGAGGATGGCGCCATTTTTCATGACCTCGAAGTGCTGCTTGCGGATGACATCCTTGTCGCCCGTCAGCGTCAGGAAGATATCGCCGATCTTGGCGGCCTCATCCATCGGCATGACGCGGAAGCCGTCGAACACCGCTTCGATGGCCTTTATCGGGTCGACTTCCGTGACGATGACATTGGCGCCGAGGCCGCGCGCACGCATGGCACCGCCCTTGCCGCACCAGCCGTAGCCGGCGATGACAACATTCTTGCCCGCGATGACGACATTCGTCGTGCGCATGATGCCGTCCCAGGTCGACTGGCCCGTGCCGTAGCGGTTGTCGAAGAGGTACTTGCAGTACGCATCGTTGGCAGCGATCATCGGGAACTCAAGCTTGCCCTCATTGGCGAGTGCGCGCAGGCGATGGACGCCCGTCGTCGTCTCCTCCGAGCCGCCGACGATGCCCGAGAGTAGCTCGCGACGCTTCGTGTGCAGCATGTGCACGAGGTCGCCGCCGTCATCGATGACGAAGTCCGGCTTGATGTCGAGCGCCTTGTTGATGAAGGTGTCGTACTCCTCCGGCGTGCAGTCATGCCAGGCAAAGACGTGCAGGCCGTCCTCGACGAGTGCGGCGGCCACATCGTCCTGCGTCGACAGCGGGTTGCTGCCCGTGATGGCGACCTCCGCACCGGCATGGTGGAAAATCTCCGCCATGTAGGCCGTCTTGGCCTCGAGATGCAGCGTGATGACCATCTTCTTGCCCGCAAACGGCTTCGAGACGGAGAATTCTTTATCAACAGCTGCCATGACCGGCATGAAGTTCTTGACCCAGTTGATCTTATCGTGGCCCGACGGAGCCAGCTTGATATCGCGAATCATTGATTCCATGAATATTGCCTCCCGTAACAAATCTATTCTATATTCTATCACAAGTAGATGATGAAAAAAAGACAGAGCTCAGCGGTCCAGGAGCTTCTCGATGGCGATGTAGTCCGTGAGGTCGACAATCAGCGGCGTCACGGCAATGTAGCCCTGCTCGACGGCATAGATGTCCGTCGGCTCGCTCTTGTCCGTGTCGAAGATCTCGCCGGCGACCGTGTAGAAGATGCGGCCGTCCTCGCGCTCCTGCCGCTGGAAGGCATTGTGGTAATCGCGCTTGCCCTGCCGGCCAAAGACGACCTGCGGGCGGCCGTCCTCGCCGAGCGCATAAGCGCGCGGAAAATTGACGTTCCAGAAAATCGGGCGCGGCTCATTGGCAGACGGACGGGCCGCCATGACGCGCTCCAGCAGCAGCGCAAATTCCTCTGCCGCCTCATCGTATGAGATGGTGCTGTCCACGTCGAGCGATACCGCAAACGAAGAGATGTCGTGCAGCATGCCCTCCATCGCCGCGCCGACCGTGCCCGAATAGAGGATATCCGTCGCGAGGTTCGCGCCGTGATTGATGCCCGAGACGACGACATCCGGCTTCTCCTCCGCCAGAGCCTCGAGGTAGAGCTTGACGCTGTCCGTCGGCGTGCCGTCAACAGCCCACGCCTCGATGCCGTACTTTTCGGCTAGTGCCTCGCCGCGGATGAGCTCGAGCGGACGGCCGACGTTCAGTGCATGGGCCATGCCGCTCTGCTGGCGCGCCGGCGCCGAGACGACGACCGTGTGCTCGCGCGCACAGAATGCCTTGACGAGGGACTCGAGCCCCTTGGCCTGGATGCCGTCATCATTGGAGATCAGGATTCGCATGATGTCATTCCTTTCTGTTCTGTTGCTCTGTTGCAATCTCTATTGGCAGATACAAAAAAGGCTCCTTCTGCAAGGAGCCGTTATCTCAAAATGGTGACCCACCACGGAATCGAACCGTGAACCTACTGATTAAGAGTCAGTTGCTCTGCCAGTTGAGCTAGTGAGTCATCATCTTTCTTTTGTCTGTCAGTCGCTGTCGCAACCAACGAATATTATTATAGACGGGCGCTCCCGTTCTGTCAACACCTTTTTGCTGTTTTTTTTATTTTTTTTACTGTTGCGCCGTTTCTCCCCCGCCGAAGAGCGACTGCAGCTTGAAGAAAGCCGTACCGAGGATGCCCGACAGTACCGATGCCGAGAGGATGCTGATCTTCGCGAGGTCGAGCATGGCGCTGTCCGAAAAGGCCAGCGAGGCGATGAAGATAGACATCGTGAAGCCGATGCCGCCGAGCATGCCCGTCGCCGCGAGCTGGCTCTTCGTCGCATTGCCCGGCAGCTGCAGGCCAAAGACCTTGCAGAGCACGAATACCGCGCCGAAGATGCCGATGGGCTTGCCGAGGCAGAGGCCGGCGAGGATGCCGAGGAAGATCGGCGAGGCCATGTCAAACGTCGCCAGAGAGATCGCGACGCCAGCGTTGGCCAAGGCGAAGATCGGCATGATGGCATAGGCCGACCACGGCTCGAGTGCATGCTCGAGCTTGTGCAAGAGCGAGGCCTCGGGAGCAGCTGCTGCAGGGATCGAAAGGCCGAGCAGCACGCCTGCGATCGTCGGATGGATGCCCGCCTTCAGGAAGGCCAGCCAGGCGATGAAGCCGAGCGCCATGTAGCACGGCAGGAAGCGCACGCGAAAGCGCCCGAGCACGAACGCGGCGGCCACTGCCGCAAGCCCCAGCAGCAGGGCCGATACAGTGAGGTCCGTGTTGTAGAACAGCGCGATGACGACGATGGCGCCGAGATCGTCGACGATGGCGAGTGCCGTCAGGAAGACGACGAGGCCGAGCGGTGCCTGGCGCGCGGCGATGGTCATGATGCCGAGCGCAAAGGCGATGTCGGTCGCCATCGGGATGCCCCAGCCGCCAAACGTCGGCAGCCCTAAGTTGATCGCCGCATAGATGGCGGCCGGCACGAGCATGCCGCCGAGTGCCGCGCCGACGGGCAACAGCATCGCCGAATACGTGCGCAGCTCGCCGTAGAGGAACTCGCGCTTGATCTCAAGGCCGATGACGAAGAAGAACACTGCCATGAGGCCGTCATTGATCCAGTGCAGCAGCCCCATCTCGAGCACGTACTCCCCTGCCCCGATGGCAATCGGGTAATGCAGCAGATGCTCATACGACTCGGCCAGTGGCGAATTCGCCACGATGAGTGCGAGGATGGCGCAGGCGAGCAGGATGACGCCGCTGCTCGCCTCCCAGCGCAGGAATGCCAAGAACGGCTCCGCGATTGCCTGCATGGATTTGATTGTCTCTTTCATAATTCCATCACTTCCTTTTCTTTCCCAAATGATCGATCGCAACAAAGGCCTGCGCCAACGCGCAAAACCCTTATTTTTACTCTACCATAAAAATCTGAGAAAGAAAAGGAACTGCATCACAAAAGCATCACGAAAGATCGTGATGCTCTTGAAATCATGCTTTTGTCTTGCGCCCCAGCAGCTTGACCGGCAGCAGCAGGACGAAGTTGAAGACGAGGATCGTCAAGATCAGCAGCGCGCCGATGCCGTTCGCGATGGCGTCGCGGTCCGGCACAAGGCCCGTGCTCATGAGGTACCAGAGGTGAACCGCCAACGTCTCGCCGCCTGCCATGACATCCGTGTCGAACATGTGGCGCGATACCGTCGTGCCGGCCGTGAAGATCAGGATGGCCGTCTCGCCGAGCGCACGGCCCGCCGTCAGCGTGATGCCCGTGATGATGCCCGGCATCGCGCTCGGCAGCACGACCTTGAAGATCGTCTGGAGCTTCGTCGCGCCGAGTGCAAGGCTCGCCTCTTCATATGACTTCGGCACCGTGCGGATGGATTCCTCCGTGACGCGCACGAGCATCGGCAGGTTCAAGAGGACGAGCGTCAGCGAGCCGCCGAGGATGGAGAAGCCCATGTTCATCATATTGACGAAGACGATCATGCCGAACAGGCCGAGCACAATCGACGGCACCGTCGCGAGGCTCTCGACCGAGAGGCGGATGCACTTCGTCAACTTGTTCTCGCGCGCGTACTCCGCGAGGTAGATGCCCGCGCCGAGCGCGATTGGGATGGAGATGGCCATCGAGAGGAAGAGCATGTAGAAGGAGTTGAAGAGCTGCGAGCCGACACCGCCGCCCGCCATCATGTCGCTCGATTTGCCGAAGATGAAGTGCGGCGAGAGCACCGGCAGACCCTTGTAGAGGATATAGCCGAGGAAAACCGCGAGCAGCCCGAGGATGAAGAATCCCACGAGCCAAAGACACATCCGCGCAATCTGGTTCTGTACTTTCGTGTTCATATTATACCCTCCTCGTGCCGAAGCGGCGGATGACGAGAATCATGGCGAGCGAGATCAGGAGCAGCACAAACGCCATGAGGAAGAGCGCATTGCCCCAGACCGAACCGAACGGCGTGTTGCCCATCTCGACGACAATATTGCTCGTCAGCGTCGCAGTCGGTGAGAGCAGCGACGTGACGATCTGCGGCGTGTTGCCGATGAGCATCTGCACGGCCATCGTCTCGCCAATGGCGCGCGCCATCGCGAGCACGACAGCCGTCAGGATGCCAGGTGCCGCGGCCGGCACGATGACATGGACCATCGTCTGCCACCACGTTGCGCCGAGCGCGAGGCTCGCCTCCTCCAGCGGCTTCGGCGCGGCATTGAGCGCATCCGTGCTGATGGAGAGGATTGTCGGCATGATCATGATGGCGAGCACGAGCGAAGCCGCGAGCACGCCAAAGCCCGTCGTCGCGCCGAGCGCATCGCGCAGATACGGCACGAGCAGCGTCAGGCCGATGTAGCCGTAGACGACCGAAGGGATGGCGACGTAGAGGTCCGTTGCCGGGCGCATGATGTTCTTGAGCCAGACCGGAGCGACCTTCGCGAGGAAGATGGCACCGAGCAGGCCGAGCGGCGCGCCGATGAGCACGGAGAGAATGGTCGTCACCAGCAAGCCGACGATGAACGAGAGTGCGCCGAACTTGCCGAGCGACGGATCCCAGCTCGCACTGAAGAAGAACTCCAGCGGGCTGACCTCCGCAAAGGTCATGAGGCCCTGCTTGCCGACGAAGAAGATAATGGAGAAGATGATGATGGTCATGAGAAAGGCAGCCGCAATGAAGAGATACCGCCCGCACTTGTCGTAGAATAGCCTGCGCTCATGACCGCCGCCCGACTGATTGCCGTCGAGGCGTCCGATTGTTGCTGCCCGTTCCATAAAAACCTCCTGTATAAACGTGATGCAGGACCTCCGTCCTGCATCATCCTATCTGTTCACTTTCGCGAATTACTTCTTCATCTTGCTGACCGGGATGAAGCCGAGCTTCTCGACCTGCGTGTTCTGGAACTCATCGCTGAGGATGTAGTCGATAAAGGCCTTGACAGCGCCCGTCGGCTCGCCCTTCGTGTACATGTGGCCGTAGCCGTAGATCGGATACTTGCCATCGATGATGTTCTCCGGAGAATACTCGACACCGTCGAACTTCAGGACCTTGACAGAATCATCGGCATACGGCGCATCGACATAGCCGATGGAGCCCGGCGTGCTGGCGATAGCGGCGCGGACCGCACCGTTGGAATCCTGGATGACTGCGTTATCCGTGAAGGCAGCGCCCTTGAGGACGACATCGCTGATCGTCGCACGGGAACCCGAGGACTTTGCACGGTGGATCAGCGTGATCGGCTGGTCATCGCCGCCGACTTCCTTCCAGTTCGTGATCTTGCCCGTCAGGATGTCGATGACCTGCTGCTTCGTGATGTTGTCGACCTTGTTGTTCTTGTCGACGATGAAGACGAACGGCTCAACGACGACCTTGTGGTCGACGAGGCCCTTGTCCTTGTACTCATCCGGCAGGTTGACATCCGAGTTGCCGATCTGGACCGATCCCTCTGCGACCTGGTTCATACCCGTGAACGAACCGCCGCCTGCGATGTTGACCGTCACCTTATCGTACTTGTCCTGGAAGGCTTCCTGTGCCGGCTTCAAGAGCGGCAGGAGTGCCGTCGAGCCCGACGCTGAGATCTTGCCGGAGATTTCCTGTGCTGCGCTGCCAGAAGAGCTGGAAGCCTGCTGGCTGCCACCGCCGCAGCCCGACAGCAGCACTGCCGCACTCGCGACAACAGCACCGACGGAAAGAAGTTTCTTCATCTTGTTGAACATATTATTTCCTCCCCAAATCACTTGCTGATTGGAACCCTGGAGCCCTTCAGCTCCCTTCATCGTTCTCCTATATCGTAGCAAAGAACGCCGGGGGGTTTGTTGTCTCCATGTTAAATCCATGTAAATTCATGTCAGGCAACCCCGCTTGTTAACCACAATCTCACCGCCATCTCATTGAGTCATCAGAAAGCAGCATACGCAGATGATACTTTCGATAGAATGGCGATTCCTGAAGATGCAGGCCTTGACAAAGGCACATCAACCTTTTAGGATAAGTGAATATAATTTTGTATACACATTGCAACTATATAGAAAGGATGGTTCCATGCTGCCGCCGATTCCCTGGAAATACGCCCTGCCGCTCTTCGGCCTCGCCACTTCTGCATTCATGTTCAACACGTCAGAGTTCATGCCGATCGGACTGCTGTCCGACATCGCAGCGTCATTCGAGATGACGCCGCCCCAGACGGGCATCATGATCACAGTCTACGCCTGGATGGTCGGCCTGCTCTCCCTGCCGCTGATGCTGGCAGCCTGCCGGATGGACCTGCGATACCTGCTGCTCCTGACGCTCGGCCTCTTCATTGCGGGTCAGCTCGGCTCAGCCTTCGCCGTGAACTTCCCGATGCTCATGGCCGCGCGCATCGCCGTCGCCTGCGCCCACTCCGTCTTCTGGTCGATTGCCGGGCCGCTGGCCACGCGCCTCGTGACGCAGGTACGTCAGCCATTCGTCCTCTCGGTGATTGCAACGGGCTCTTCCATCGCCATGATCTTCGGCCTGCCGCTTGGGCGCGTCGTCGGCTTGGCACTGGGCTGGCGCATGACGTTCTTCTCGCTTGCCGTCATCGCACTCCTGGCCCTTCTCTTCCTCTGGCGCGTCTTCCCGCCGCTCTCGAAACAGGCCCCCTTCTCGCTCCACGAGCTGCCCGCGCTCTTCAAGACCCCGCTGACGGCCGGGATCTTCATCCTGTCGCTCCTCTTCGCCACGGCCTACTTCACGACCTACAGCTTCATCGAGCCGTTCCTCGCGACGGTCGCCGGCTTTTCCGCCTCGTCGATCACCTGGACCCTCATGGTGCTCGGCCTCTGCGGCTTCTTCGGCAGCATGCTGTTTTCGCGCCTCTACGGCACGCACCGCTTTCTCGTACTGCGCGCCGGCGTCATCGGCCTGTTCGCCGGCCTGCTTCTCTTCCTGCCCGCAGCGGCCTTTGCGCCCGCAATGCTGGCCTGCTGCATGCTGCTCGGCACGATATCGACGCTGTCCAACGTCGCCATGCAGGCTGAGCTCATCCGCAGCTGCTCGCGGACAGATGCCCCCGTCGCCATGTCGATTTTTTCCGGCATCTTCAACGTGGGCATCGGCGGCGGCACCTTCCTCAGCGGCCATCTGACATCGGCCGGCGCGCTCAGTGACATCGGCTTCTTCGGCGCCGCCATCGCGGGCCTGGCCGTCGTCTACACCCTGTGCGCCTACCTGCCCGCCGCACGGGAAGCCGGCCGCCGATAAAGCCCCGCATCCTTCTACAAAAAGAACCGCTTCCGTCCATCGTCAAATGGACCGAAGCGGTTCTTTTCATGTACCGGTCAGCGTTGCAGGTACTGCTTGCGCATGAGGAAGTAGAACGGCACGGCGATCAGGAGGCCGCCGAGGCCGAAGAGGATCTTGTGGAGGTCGGCCTGGACGAGGAGCCAGAGGCTGACGAGTACGGCGATGACGGGGATAACGGGACCAAACGGCACGGGCAGGGTGCTCGGGTGCTCCGGGTCGCGCCTGCGCAGGACGAGGATGGCCAGGCAGGTCGGCACGTACTGGGCGAAGCGCGAGACGACGCTGATGGCGGCCAGTGTCGTGAAGCTGCCCGACAGGGCGATGAGGATGCCGACGATGGTCGCGAAGAGGATGGCCACGTACGGCGTGTGGAAGCGGTTGTAGCGCGAGAAGATTGGCGGCAGCATGTGGTCGTCGGCGATGGCGACAATGACGCGCGGCGTCAGGAAGGACGAGGCCAGGTTGATGCCGCCGATGGAGACGAGCGTACCGGCAGTAACGAGCAGGCCGCCGCCCGTGCCGAGGAAGACGGCGGCTGCCGTCGCGATCGGCGTCTTCGTCTCCGCGAGGTCCGGGCCGAGCACGCCGATGGACACGGTCATGATGAGGAAGTAGAAGGCGGAGACGAGCAGCATGACGACGACAATGGCGCGCGGGATGTTGCGCTTCGGGTCGTCCATATCCTCCGCTGCTTCGGCGATGGCCTCGAAGCCCGTGAAGGCGTAGAAGATCAGGAGTGCGGCCGCGCCGAACGAGAATTCGGCGGCCGTCTCTCCGCTCGGCAGCAGCGGCGTGAAGTTCGCGCCGTTCATGTAGAAGATGCCGATGGCGATGAAGAGCACGAGCGGCAGCAGCTTGCCGACCGTCACGATGTTGTTGATGACCTTCGAGAGCTGGACGCCCAAGATGTTGATGAGCCCGAGCGAGCCCATCAGGGCGATGATGACGAGGTCCTTGTAGGACGGATCTTTCATGGCTGGCACGACAGCTGTCAGCGCCGTCGCAAAGCCGTTGGCCATGGCCGCCCAGGCGATGATGCTGATGGCGGCCTTCATGAAGCCGACTTCAAAGCCGACGAAATTGCCAAAGGCAGCACGCGCGTAGATGTACGGGCCGCCGTTGCGCTGGAAGCGGCCGCTGGCCTCGGCGAAGCAGAGTGCCAGAGACATCGCCAGCAGCGCGTCGAAGAGGATGACGACCAGCGAGAACGAGCCCGCGAGTGCGTACGCCTTGTTCGGCAGCAGGAAGATGCCTGAGCCGATGATGGCATTGATGCCGAGCAGCACAATGCTCCAAAAACCAAATGTATTCTTCTGCATGAGTTCTCTCTTTCCGGATAGGTCTTATCCACGTACTGATTTCAGGCGGTATGGGGCGCGAGCAGCCAGGCGAACAGGCGCTTCATGTCGCTGCGCTCGCGGTGCATCATCTCGGGATGCCACTGCACGGCAAGGATCGGCTCAGAGATGCCCTCCAGTCCCTCGACCGTCCCGTCGGCCGCCCGGGCCGTCACGCGCAGCCCCGGTGCAATGCGGCGGGCCGCCATGTGATGGAAGGAATTGACCGTCAGCGACGGGCCGAGCAGGCGGTGAAGCGTGGAGCCCGGCTCCACCGTCACCGTGTGCGTGGCCTGTGCCGGATGGCCGCCCTGGAAGTGGCGGACGAAGCTGCCCTCCGCCTCGCTCATGTCCTGGTATAGTGTGCCGCCCAGGACGACGTTGAGGCTCTGGAGCCCGCGGCAGATACCGAGGATGGGCAGGCCGCGCCGCCTGGCCGCTGCGATGAGCAGCCGGTCAAATGTGTCGCGCACGGGCAGCGTGCTGCCGAGCTTCTCGTGCGGTTCCTCACCCCAGAGCAGCGGGTCGACGTCCCAGCCACCTGAGATGACCAGGCCGTCAACGGCCTCGATCTGCGCCTCGACGATATCTTCCTCATCCGTCACAGGCAGGATCATCGGCACGCCGCCCGCCGAGGCGACAGCCTGCACATAGTCGTCGTTGACGTATGACTTCCCGTATCCCGGGAATATCCCGCCCTCCATGAACATCAGGTTGCCCCCGATGCCGATCCGTTTCTTGCGATGACTCGCTCTCGTATCTTTGCACTCCGTACGCATAACGCCCCTCTTCCTCCCCATCACGCAACATGTATTGTTTACATATTTATATGATAGGTATTGTCATTCATGATTGACAGTGTAACAACTTTACATCACTCTGTCAAGAAAGAATTTGATGAACGCAAAGAGCCGCCCCAAAAGGGCGGCTCATACAGGCAGCCATCATCCGGCAAGCACCCAGATGACGGCGATGACGAGTGCGGGAAGGAAGTTGGCGACACGCACGTGCGGCAGGCCAAAGAGGTTCGTGCCGACGCAGAAGATCAGGATGTCGCCGACGGCACTGAGGCTCTTGAGGGCAGCTGGCGTCATGATGGGCTCGAGGAAGCCTGCGGCTAGGAAGATGGCACCCTGGAAGATGCCGACGGACAGGGCCGAGAAGATGCATCCCTTGCCGAGCGACGCCGTCATGATCATGACGATGACGGCGTCGAGGACCGTCTTGGCAAAGAGCACGGACGGATCGCCGAGCAGGCGGTCGTTGATGGAGCCGATGACGGCCATCGCGCCGATGCAGACGGTCAATGAGGCGGTGACGAAGCCGTCGACGAAGCGCGTGTCGCCGCTGCTGCCCGTCTTCCGGCGCAGCCAGATGCCAAACTTCTCCATGCGGTCCTCGATGTTGATGGCTTCGCCGATGAGGGCGCCGCCGATGAGGCTTGCGAGCATGCAGTTCGTGCCGACGAGCGCAAGGCCGCCGCCATCAAGCGCGAGCATCTCCTTGACTGCGCCCGTCAGGCCGAGGAAGATGACGGCGACGGCACAGGCCATCATGAGCGTCTTCTGGAAGCGCTCAGAGATCAAGCGCCCGCAGCCGAGTCCCAGCATCCCTCCTGCGACAATGCCCGCGACATTTGCTAAAATACCGATTCCTGGAAACAAACTCTCACACCTTTCTCAATGACCACTCATCGCTTCTGCCGCCCCTTGTCCTTGTACATCTCCCGGTCGACCTTGGTGATGATGGCATCGATATCCGAGATGGGCGTCATGCACGTGAGGTGGCCGAGCGCGACGCTGACGTTGTTCGCGCGAAACGCATCGCGCAGCGACTGGATGATGGCAACCGTTTTTTGCCCGTCGGCATGTTCGACGATCATGAGGAATTCGTCGCCGCCCATGCGGAAGACATGGCCCTCACCCGCGCCCTGCTGTGCCCTCTGCATGATGCGGGCCACGGTCTTGATGAGCACATCGCCCGCCTCGTGGCCATGCACATCGTTCATGCGCTTGAGGCCGTTGACATCGCTGAAGACGAAGGCGCACGAGATGCCCTTGGGCAGATTGGTCAACTACCCGCGACTGAAGTCGCGAGCTTGAGGGAATCTTTCGATACCTCAAT